>ERZ1034719.8-NODE-8-length-172354-cov-19.632151_pt1 | contig 172354 bp, 145 predicted proteins | sample MGYA00520703_ERZ1034719 | MGnify/ENA primary metagenome ERZ1034719 (study PRJEB33766, sample SAMN09781716) | gut metagenome | biome: gut microbiome | host: Homo sapiens | place: Madagascar | study: EMG produced TPA metagenomics assembly of the PRJNA485056 data set...
TTATTAAAAATTAGAAAATATTTGAAAAAACTTTGAAAATACTTCCTCCTGTAAAGAATTCTGGCACATTGGAGGGTGTTTTTGCCGTGAAAAAATATATGTGTTAGGAAGAAGCAGGCGGATTTGCGTCAAGTGACTCAAATCCCTAAATCAGTTGTCTTTATCCGCACACATTGCCTTCGACATCGTTCTTGATGTCATCGATGCTTGGAAGTGTATGTGAAATCTCTTTGGGCATCATTTCATTTTTTTTCCAACATATCAGGATTGAACTGGGACGGAGTGACACCAAAATGCTTTTTGAACCGGATGATGAAATAGCGGTACGAGCTGAAGCCAAGCTCATCAGAGATCTCCGACACCTGTTTGTTGCTGTCAAGCAGCATTTGTGCTGCGTGGCGAAGACGGATATCCTCAATGAACTCACGCGGACTGCGTCCTGTTATGTTCTTCAGCTTGGTGTTGAGAGCTGTCTTGCTTATGTGTAATTCCTGACATAGCGCCGTGACATCGAGTTTGTCAGAGTACAGATTACGTTCTACCGCACCTATCGCTGCGTTCAAGAAATAATAATCCTTGCGTCCGTGCTGCCTTGACTGTACGGTCTGAGGGGCGATGGCATATTTCTCCTGCAGGATTTTCCGGTTGTCCAACAGGGTCTTGCATTGCTCGATCAGGGTCTCTGTACTGAATGGTTTCACGATGACGGCATCGACTCCCATCCTTGCACCCTTGATGCTGACTTGCTCGGAGGCGTGTGACGTGAGAAGAACAAAAGGAATATGGCAGGTCTCGAAATTATGCCGGATGTTGGTGCAAAGCTCAAGACTTTTGTCGAATCCGGACTTGAGATCGCAGACAATGATGTCCGGTTGCTCTTTCAGCGAGCATTGTAAGGCCTCTTCCGCGTCAGAAGACACCAGCACGTCATAGGTGCGCCCGAAGATACTTCTCAACATTGCCCTGTTATCCGGGTCGTCAGCGACAAGCAGTGCCCTCAGACCGGTCTTTTCTGATACTGCGGATTTGGCAGGCATTTCTGGTTGAGGCTCTTCGTGGAGAGTTTGGACCTGCCTGATTTCCTCATTCTCGTTTTCCAGATCAACATATCCGGAAATGATGGTCTGCATATTCTTGGCATTTGAATATGAACGCTCGATATATTTCAGCCCCGCTGGGGAAGAGTCAGCATACCTTTGAAAAAACAATTCCAGCTGCCCCAGTATCATAGTAAGCGGCTCCCTGAGACTTCTGGAGACATCAACGAACAATTGCATTCGCCGCATTCCTTCCGCTTCCTCGAATTTTAGTCTTTGCCTGAGCAGCATCCTTGAATATAGGATGGAGAGGAGGGTTGCCAGAACGGCAAGGATCAGGATGACATAGATAACTTTCGCGAGCGTGGTGGCGTACCAAGACGCCTTCAATCGGATTCCGAGCGTTATTTCTTCAGTAGAGTCGATGTTTCCGCCGTCCTGGCAACGGACACACAGCCTGTATTTCCCGGGGCGGAGATTCATATAGACGATGGGGTTGTCAGGAGTGAACGGTGTCCAGTCATTATCCGCCCCATTCAGTTTATAACTCCATAATATCGGACGTGTCCCGGAGTAATCAAAGGTGGAGATATCAACTGACAGATTGGTTTGTCCAGGATTCAGAACAATGTCATTAACGAATGGAATCCTCTCTTCCGTTGATATGGTTTTTCCGTTGATTGAAATCTCCGCAAAGGCAGGGCGTGGCATTGCCGTGTCATCCTCGGAGAACGACACGGGGTCAAAGACAATTATACCATCCTTGCCTCCAACGAGAATCTTTCCGTCCGAGGTCCGTACAAGACATCCTTCCCTGAACGAACTGATACCTAGTCCGTTAGTGGTTTTGAAAATCCGGTTCCAACCGGCATCCTCCCGGACGATTGATATTCCTTGTCCGGATGTCACCATCAGACAGGAATCGCCGTAAGGCAGTAATTTGCTTACATAAGTATCTGAAAGTCTTGACGATGGAAAAAGAATAACGTTCCCGTCTGCCGCACCTACTTTGGATAGTCCGACTCCGGTGATCGCCACAAACAAATCACCATTCTCGCCAAACTGAGCATCCGGACAGCTTCCCGAGACAGGCAAGGGATGAAAGTTGTTAGTCTTAATGTCATATATGTACGCACCTATGCCGGAAATGACGATCTGCCTGTCATTCATCCTGCTTATTGCATAAATCGAACGGGTATAACCGGGAATATGTCGACTTATGCAATGTTCGGCCGCCGGGTCGAAAATGTATAACCCACTTGATGTTCCAAGATACAACTTATTGTTTTGTATATATATGGCACTCACTGTCTCGTTGAAAGACTTTCCGTTTTCGTCCTGAAACGAAAACGTGCGCAATTCTCCGGTTGCCGTGTTGTATCTGTGCAGCGCACCCTGAAAAGAACCTGCCCATATTTCACCGGATGACTTGTCAAACAGCGCCGTTTGGAACTTTATCCGTCTTCCTGAAGGTATCTCTGACAATTTCCCCTGACTGTCCAGGCGGAACATCCCGTGATTGTCAGTGAATATCCAAAAGTTTCCTTCAAAATCCTCGGCGATTCCGCGGACCATTTTTAAGGACTCGCTTCCTGGTAATATGTCGAATGCGGAGAGTGTTTTGTCGCGGTACCACAGGCCCGAATAATAGGTGCATACCCAAACGTTGCCGTCACGATCCTTGAAAATATCCCAAATCGCTTCCTTGTTCGGTATTCCAGAATGATCCGGAAGGCAGGACAACTCTACGGAGGAGACCCGGAACAATCCGTCCGCCGCACCCACGATGAGGTTGCCGTCCTGAATCTCTCGGATTGAGCGAATCTCCTTCTTAGGAAGAGTTCCTGTTACCTCGTAGGAAGAACAGTCTTTTCTGACAAGAATGATTTCACCGTCCGCCAACCCTGTCCACATATTGTTGTCCGAATCCATAAGGATCGCGGTTACTCCGGCAGCGGCCTTGAAGACTCTTCTGAACTGCCCGTCGTACAAGAAAACATCTCCTTTCTTATCCCCCAGGACAAGGCATTTGTCAATCCTGCGTGTAATACACGAGAATTCTGCTTCTGGGATGCTGCCGACAGTTTCGAGGCTGTCGCCCCGTGAGACAAAGAGGCTGTTCCCGTGTGCCACCCAAAGGCTGTCGCCGACAGCGAGCATAGAACTCCCGTGCCAACCGGAAAGAGACGATTTGAGAAGTATGGGAGCCCTATGGCGGATGTCGAAGCGATGTATTCCACGATATGAAACGGAATAGACTATATTGCCGCTCTCGTTGCACGCAAGGCTATGTGCGATGACTGATTGCAACATAAGCCTTGTATGTGTGCCGTCGTATGTGAAAACGCCATAGCTTGTATTAAGCCAGATGCTTCCGCTGGAATCTTGACAAGCAGAATAGACCGCCGCGTCACGGAATGCGTTCAGACGCGAGGGCTGCACAAAACGTGAGGCCGACAGCGTGGTGGTCATAGCCGCCGACAAAACAAGTGTTAATACTATGTGGCTGATGTTGCGGAATAATCCATCCTTCGTTGCCATAATATCTTTTCTGCTTGATCAGGAAATATTCAAAAACTTCCGCAATATATGAACAATGGTCGATATTATAACAATTAAAGTTCAAAATTATCATAGCCCTAAGCCATCAGACGCCCGATCTTTGACAAAAAAAGAAACACATAGTTAATATGAAAAGATTGCTGCTTGCTACAATCGTCATGTATCTTATCCTGCCGATGGCGGCACAGGAAAGGTTCGGGGAAGGCTCCATCTATCACAATGGATGGATCGACTTTAACAAGAATGGAATCAAGGATGTCTACGAAGATCCAACCGCGGACATCAACTCCAGGGTAGAGGATCTGCTTTCTCGGATGAACCTGGAGGAGAAGACTTGCCAGATGGTTACACTTTACGGCTACCAAAGAGTCTTATATGATGAGCTACCGACTCCCAAGTGGAAGGAGAAACTGTGGAAAGACGGAATAGGTGCGATAGACGAGCATCTGAATGGATTCCGCAATTGGGGGCTGCCGCTCACTGACAGCGAATGGCTATGGCCGGCTTCGAAACATGCGAAGGCGCTCAATATCGTGCAGCGTTTCTTTATAGAGGAAACCCGTCTGGGGATTCCCGTGGATTTCACCAATGAGGGAATCCGCGGTGTCGAGGCATATCGCGCGACAAATTTCCCCACTCAGTTGGGCATAGGACACACTTGGGACAAGGAATTGGTGCACGAGATCGGCAGGATTACCGGCCGGGAGGCAAGGCTGTTGGGATATACCAATGTCTATGCCCCGATTCTGGATGTGGGCAGAGACCAGCGATGGGGACGTTATGAAGAAGTCTATGGAGAGTCCCCTTATCTGGTGGCGGAACTTGGAGTGCAAATGGCTTCCGGTATGCAGACGGATTATCAAGTGGCTGCCACAGGCAAGCATTTCGTCGCATACTCCAACAACAAGGGTGGGCGCGAAGGTATGGCGAGGGTGGATCCTCAGATGGCTCCCCACGAAGTGGAAAACATACATATATACCCTTGGCGTGAAGTGATAGGAAGAACCGGCCTGCTGGGAGTGATGAGCTCCTACAACGACTACGACGGCATCCCGGTTCAGGGCAGCCAGTATTGGCTCACGGATCGTCTCAGGAATGATTTGGGATTCAAGGGCTATGTGGTGAGCGACAGTGATGCGGTGGAATATCTGCATAGCAAGCATCACGTTTCGGCGAATATGAAGGAGTCCGTGCGTCAGGCGGTGGAGGCCGGGCTGAATGTCCGATGCACCTTCCGTACACCTGACAGTTATGTGCTGCCGCTGCGTGAACTTGTGACGGAGGGGACGCTTCCGATGTCTGTCATTGATGAGCGTGTCCGTGATATATTAAGGGTGAAATTCCTCGTCGGACTGTTCGATCATCCATACCAGAATGACTATGAGGCGGCTGACCGCGAAGTGGACGGTCCTGCCAATAACGAAGTGGCCCTTCGCGCGTCACGCGAAAGCATAGTGCTGCTTAAAAACGAGGGAAACCTGCTGCCTTTGGACAAGGACAAGATACGTACTCTTGCGGTTGTCGGTCCGAATGCGGACGAGGTCTCTTTCGCCCAGACACATTACGGGCCTCTAGCGACAGCGTCGGTCTCTGTCCGCAAAGGGCTGGAGGAGGCCCTGAAAGGCAAGGGGCGGATTCTCTACGCCAAGGGATGCGAGCTTGTTGATGAGAATTGGCCGGATTCTGAAATATTCCCTTCCAAACCTACGAAAGAGGAACTTCGCCAGATGAACGATGCGGTGAAGCTTGCCCGCAAGGCAGATGCCGTGATAGCGGTTCTCGGTGGCGGACAGCGCACCTGCGGTGAGAACAAGAGCCGCACCAGTCTGGATCTGCCGGGACATCAGGAACTGCTTCTGAAGAAACTGGCGGCCACGGGAAAACCTGTAGTGTTGGTGCTCATCAACGGACGGCCGCTTTCCATCAACTGGGCGGACGAACATATTCCCGCCATTCTTGAAGCGTGGTATCCCGGCTCTCACGGAGGGACGGCGGTGGCGGATGTAATATTAGGTGACTACAACCCCGGCGGCAAGCTTACGGTCACATTCCCGAGAACTGTCGGCCAGATCCCTTTCAACTTCCCTTGCAAGCCAAACTCGCAGGTGGATGGGGGGAATGGAGTAGGCCCGCAGGGACGGCAGTCCAGAGTGCACGGAGCGCTGTATGATTTCGGCTATGGCTTGAGTTACACGACTTTTGAATATTCATCGTTGAAACTGTCTTCCAAGACCATTTCTCCGTCTGACAGCGTGGAAGTGTCGTTCACTCTGAGGAATACCGGCTCCCGCAAGGGCGATGAAGTGGTTCAGCTTTATATTCGTGACGTACTGAGTTCCATCACGGTCTATGAAAAGGTGTTGCGTGGGTTTGAACGAGTAAGCCTTGAACCGGGAGAGTCGAAGGAAGTAAGTTTCACCCTTGCTCCAAAGGATCTCGGCCTTCTGGATGTGGATTTCCGACGTATTGTGGAACCGGGCGAGTTCGAGATTATGATAGGCGCGTCCTCAAAAGACATAAGACTCAGTGAGAAGCTGCTTGTGGATGACGGCGGCGACACAGCACACGTCACATATCCCGATGATGCCTCATACGTCAAGACGACTTTCCCCGCCAAGATCGGCGTGAGCGAGGATGCCACAGTGTCTGTTGCGGAAGGGAAGATGATAGGTTCGCTTGGAATCAATTGGGGGGCTGGAACAGACTGCTCTTTCGAAATCCTGTGGACCAATGGCGGCGGGCAGTTCCTGCCTGTTTATCGGGGACAGGTATCAACTGCTGACAAAACGGAGCGGCAAGTCTATACTTTTGAGTCTGTCGGCGCCAGCGAGATCCGTGTGGCCGTAACCAAAGGATCCGCGACCATTATTTCTCTGGAGAGTGATGTCATTAAATTATAATAATTAAAAGTCTATGAATAAGAGCTTTATTAAGTTCATCCTGTTGCCACTCGGGCTTATGGGCACCAATGGTTGTTCGGGAGAGAGTATGAAAAATGTGCCTTCAGATCCGTTCGCTGATCTGCCGGATGCTTCCGTGGAGCTGTATTCGTATTCCAATCAGATTCGTCCGTCTGTGCATTATACGGTTGAAGTCGCCGGAGGAAAGGCGACTGTAATCCCGACCAAGGAACATCAGGTCTGCGCTTTCGGCTGCGACGGCCCCGTTGCCGTCAAGGTGACTTACAATGCTGACTTCATCGACAAGGCGGAAATCCTTCCGAAATCAAAGGACTGGCGTTATGTCACTTCGCGTGAGGCGGTCACTGTCGTGATGTCGCCTGGAGACAAGGCCGTCGTGGAGATAAACGGATCGGAAGACTGTGATCTTTTCCTTTTTGCCAACCCGTTGGAGGCTGGCAAGCCGTCGAAGGAGGATCCGAATGTCCTGTATTGCGAGGCCGGCACAGTGACAGACCTCAAGACACTGACCCTAAAATCCGGGCAGACACTTTACATCGAGGGCGGCGCTGTGGTCAAGAGCGTGCTCAGGGCACTGGATGCTCCTGATGTTACTGTGAAAGGCTGCGGAATCCTTGATGCCAGGGGAATAGATGCCCGCGGCATCCAGTTCCAGAGGACGGACAATCTCAGGATAGAGGACATAGTCCTTCTGAATGACATCAATTGGAGCACCTTCATCTCGGAATCAGACAATGTGAACATTTCCAACTACAAAGTGGTCGCTGTCGAGAATCCGAACAATAAGACCGGCTGCGAGAACGATGCTCTGGACATTCTCGGATGTCGGAATGTGACTGTGAAAGGATGTTTCGGCTATGCGCACGACGATGTGTTCTGCATCAAGTCGCAGAAATGGACTTACAAGGGAGAGGTCAAGAACGTGCTGTTCGAGGACTGCATGGCTTGGAACTATCTGAGCGGTAATTCGTTCGTTGTTGGGGCCGAGACCAATGAGAACATTTCCGGTGTCACATACCGGAATTGTCAAAGCATACACAGCGCAGGCCGTGGAACAGACAATACGTTATCCCGAGGTGGGCTCAGCATACACCACTGTGCCGGCGGCCATATTTCCGACATCCTGTTCGAGAACATCGTTCTGGAAGACTGCAAGGAGTACGGCATCCATCTTGACATCCGCAAGTCTTATGTCAAGGATCTCGGAACCGGGGTGACATATTCTCCGGGGACCTGCGATGGTGTGACACTCAGGAATGTGACCTTGCTGAAGAAATCTCCTTGCGGGAATGTGCTGATGGGCTATGACAGCGACCACAAAATTACTGGAGTGGTCTTCGACAATGTGGTTCAGGAAGGAGTGAAGTTCACCAAAGACAATGTCAAGTCTTTTTTCACTACCTGGTCCAACGCCGAATGCACGGTCCGCTGACGGCATTCCCATAAGTAAATACATTAAAACTAATTAAGTATGAAAACCTTGTATATTGGCATTATATCTATGGCTATGATGGCGCATGTGGCTTGCTCTTCCTGTTCAGGAAACAAGACGGAAGTGACTCAGCCTGATGTGGAATACACTGACGATGTTGAATATTACAACTTCTCTCCGAGGGTTCCTGAGTCGCAGCTGTATGCGGTGAAAGTGGCCGGAGAGTTCATCAAAGTATTCCCGACATACGAACCGCATCTCGCTTGGTTCGGTGTCGATGAAGGAACCGTAAAGGTTGAGGTGTCGCTGCAGAGCGGCAGGGTCGAAAAGGCTGTGGTCCGTCCGTTGGGAAAGAACTACAATTACAGGATCGACAACGGCCGCCTTGTCATTGATCTTCATAAATATGACCGTGTGTCTGTGGAAATTAATGATGATTTGGAACAGCCACTCTTTATATTCGCGAATCCCATTGACAAGGAGAAACCGTCCAAGAGTGACCATTCAATCAAATATTTCGAGGCTGGTAAAGTCTATGATGCCGGCCATCTGGTTCTTGACGTGAATTGCAAGGAAGTGTATCTTGAGCCGGGGACTTATGTCAAAGGCAATATACTCGGAGTCGATCTGGATGGAGTGAATATTCACGGCGGTGGGTTCATCGACGCTACTGGCTATCCTGGCAGATACGGTGAGTTCTATCAGCCGTTCGGTATAGCGTTCTGCAGATGCGCGAACTCTCGGTTCAGCGATTTCACCAACCTGTTCGCCGATGGTGGCTGGTCTTCGCTTTACACCAACTGCCACAATTCCGACATCACCAATGTCAAGACCATAGGATTGAACAGTGCCAAGGGGGTCAAGACCAACAACGACTCTATGGACATAATAGGAGGAGTCAACGTACACGTGTCCAAATGTTTTATGCGCGGCCACGATGATGTGTATTGCCTCAAATCGCAGAAATTCAAGCTTAAGGGCGATGATGTGGACGGCATTTACTACGAAGACTGCATAGGGTGGAACGTTGATGCCGGAAACACTTTCGAGATAGGTTACGAGACCCAGCTTGACATAAAGAACGTGCATTACAAAGACATCTATGCGATCCATTCAGGCACGGGCACTGACGGGAACGAGATGAGGAGGGCGGCTTTGAGTATCCATAACGGTGCGGCGGGGACAATCTCGAACGTGACCTACGAAAACGCTTACATCGAGGATGCTTTGGAGTTTTCGATCTATCTTGCCTGTCTGAAGCACAGCTACAACATCGGCTTCGATGAGAATGGCGACAAACTGACATATTCACCGGGAAAGATCCGTGACGTGACATATTCAAACATCAACGTTATGAATGTGCGTACAGGCAGGGGAGACTGCGTGATCCAGGGATATGACGGAGATCATAATGTCTCCAATGTCTCGTTCAAGGGATTCAACTATCTCGGCAGAAGAATCACCTCTCTGAACGATGCAGTATGGAGAATCAAGACGAACTGCTCGGACATAAACTTCGATTAGGTGAATATTAGAGTTATATTTTTTCATTTTCAATATTATGAAGATCTTATCTAAGATAACGTTGCTTTTAGCGATTCTGTCGTTCCCTGTCGCAGCCTTCGCGCAGGAGGTTATAACGGGGAAAGTCACGGACCTCGGCAATGAACCGCTTATAGGCGCTGGTGTCACATACGTCGGAACCAATGTCGGCGTGGTCACTGACATTGACGGCCGCTACAGCATAAAGAAGATTGCCGGCGGGACACTCCGGTTCTCCTCCATCGGAATGAAGAACGAGGAGGTGAAAGTCGATAAGCAGACTGTGATAGACATTAGACTTGGCGACGATGACCTTGTGCTCGATGATGCGGTGGTCATCGGTTACGGCTCGCTTTCGCGCCGTGACCTTACTGGCTCGGTGAGTTCAGTCAAGGCGGATGAACTGTCCAGGACAGGCAGCCGGAATGTTGTCGGTGCCCTACAGGGACACGTGGCAGGCCTCAGCATCACATCCCAGTCCGGAGAGCCAGGCTCAGGGTTCAATATCAAGATCAGGGGCAACAACTCCATCAATGCGGGAACCACACCTCTTTTCGTCATTGACGGGATGCAGATGGACATATCCTCGGGAGAAATAGCGACAACGTCATCCACTGGCTCGGGCACATTCGACCCGATGTCATTCCTCAATCCGAACGACATTGAGTCCATCGAGGTGCTCAAGGATGCCACGGCGACAGCCATTTACGGTGCGAGAGGCGCTAACGGAGTCATTATCATCACAACGAAAAGCGGTGCGAAAGGAACGGCTGACAAGACCATTGTCAATTTCAATTCCTCCATAGGAATATCCAAAGTGCCGAAGCATATCGATATGCTTGACGCTCAGGAATATGTCAACTATCGCTTCGCGAGAAAAGACTATGGCTATCTGGATTACGGCATCGATACAGACGGCGATGGTGTCAGCGACACGCCCAAAGATGCAAGTCAGTACGGCTACAGCGACTGGCAGAAGATAATGTACAGGACTGCTGTCACTCAAGACTACAATCTGTCCGTCAATGCCATAGCCAACAGGAATACCCAGATGCTGTTCAGTCTCGGTTACCTCAATCAGGACGGCCTTATCGTGAACAATGATTTCCAGCGTTACACCGGACGGATCAAGGTTGACCACAAAGTAAGCGAGAATGTGAAAGTCGGAGCTTCAGTCAACTACGGGCGCACCATATCGAACGGAGCTGTGTCTTCCGGCGGCGGTGAACTCGGCAACAGTGGCCTTATCCAGCTCATCTATCTCAGGCGTCCGATAAATTTCTACACGGACAGCGACACTGACAATATGGGATCATATTCGCTGCTTGACTGCGTCACTGATGAAACCTACCGCAGAACCGTGTATTCACGTGTCTCAGGCAACGCCTATGTCGATTGGGAAATCATCAAGGGGCTGACATTCAGGGCACAGGCATCCGGGAACACATCCAACTCCAAAGGTATGGAATTCTACACCGCCAACAGTCTGTGGGGTTTCTCCAAGAACGGATACGGAAGAATCAAGACTGTCGATACCTATGGATGGAACACTTCGGCGACCCTCACCTACAAGAAGACGTGGAACAATGCCCATAATCTCAATGCGATGCTCGGCGTGGAGATGAGCGCGTACAGAAACGAGAACCTGATGATCGGGGCATACGATTTTGAGAACGACTCCACTGGCGTGTTCGACATCAGCAAGGGCGGCATTCAGGAAGCTCCGTCGGAAAACGTGGCGATGAGCACGATGATGTCAATGTTCGGCAGGGTTGAATATAACTACAAACAGCGTTACTACGCGTCATTCAATATGCGCGCTGATGGCTCGTCCAAGTTTATGCCAGGCAGCCGTGTTGGATATTTCCCGTCCATGGCGCTTGCCTGGAGACTGTCCGAGGAGGAGTTTATGAAAGACGCGACGTGGCTGGACCAGTTCAAGATCAGGGCAAGTTTCGGTGCGTCCGGAAACGACAGGATTTCCAACTATGCGACAATGGCGCTTATGACCACAAACTACTATGCTGTCAACGGTACCGAAGTTATGGGTATGGCACCGTCAAGCTCGGCGAACACCAGACTGAAATGGGAGACCACCTACCAGTATGACCTCGGGCTGGATGTCAGCCTGTTCAAGAACAGGATAGATTTCCTCGCCGATGTTTATTACAAGGACACCAGGGATATGCTTTACCGCGCCACATTGCCTGCCCAGACCGGTTTCGTGGAGCAATGGCAGAACCTCGGACGTGTCGAGAACAAGGGATTCGAGTTCAGTCTCAACACCCACAACATCAACAGGCGCGATTTCTCTTGGTCCACGAGCGTCACATTCGACCTTTCACGCAACAAGGTTCTTGACATCGGCGGCATTGACTACACCAGCGTCAACATCGCCCACGGTCAGCTCGCGAACGATATTTCCAGAATTATGGTCGGACAGCCTATCGGGATAGGCTACGGCTATGTCGCCGACGGCAACTACCAGCTCGATGAGTTCTGGGCGGTTGACAGGAACGGCCGCCAGTTCTCCGCCGAGACCATCGTGACCGAAGGGAACTACGACAATTACAAATATGAACTCAAGGATGGTGTGACAAGGATCAATTCCGTTACGGTGCAGCCGGGTGACCGCAAGTACCGTGATCTTGACGGAGACAACGAGATCACTGTGGCGGACAAGACGGTGATCAGCGATTCGAACCCTGATTTCACTATGGGGCTCGGAAACACTTTCAATATCTTCGGAGTGGAACTCTCGTTCTTTTTCGAGGGCGTTTTCGGCAGGGACATAATGAACGAGTTCAAACTGCGGTCCGAGTCCGGGCAGAGCGGAGGGACACAGTTCAACAATCTGACGAAAGACGCGTGGCACGGTCGATGGACAACGGATAACCCTTCCAACACATATTCAAGGCTTCTGAATCAGACAAACACTTGGGTGTCTTCATATTATGTGGAGGACGGCTCCTTCGTCAGGCTAAAGAACCTTTCCTTGGGCTACACATTCGACAATCCGAGGTTGCGCAAGGCGAAGATTTCAGGCATAAAGCTGAGTTTCAACGCTGATAACCTGTTCGTCCTCACAAAGTACAGCGGAATGGATCCGGATGTAAGTTCTTCCAATCCTCTGTTCACCGGTTTCGACAGGCTTTCATATCCAAAGGCAAGGACATTCACTTTCGGAATAGGTATGACATTCTAAAATGGTTTGAATATGAGAAAGACGATCAAATATATGACGGCCGCTGTACTTACCGCGTTTGCGGCGGCATCCTGCGAACACGCGAAGTTTCTGGACCAGTATCCATATTCGCAGACTTCGCCTGAGAATTTCTACACTTCGGAAAGGTCGATGTATATGGCCCTCACGTCCTGCTATGAAGTGATAAACGGTCATAAGATACCTGGCGCGTCGTATGTGCAGAGAGGCAGCTACGGCCAGGGATTGATATACATAATGAACTCTCCTTCAGACGATATGGTGGCGGCGACATCTTCTTCCGACGAGGGGCTTGAGATGACGTGGGGTAACTATAACGAGAGTACCCGTTGCGTCAGGGATGTGTGGAAAGTTATGTACACCGGCATCAATCGGTGCAATACCATCCTTCACTATATTAAGAATATTGATATGAGTGAAGAGACACGCATTCAGTACATGGCGGAAACTCGTTTCCTAAGGGCGTTTTTCTATTATCATCTTGCCTGGAATTTCGGAGGCGTGCCGATTGTCGAGAGTTTCGAGTCCGACGGCCAGGAGCCGCGTGCTTCGCTCAAGGAAGTCTATGGGTTCATATTCAATGATTTGGATTATGCCTATGCGCACTTGAACGAGGTGGGGATTCTTCAGACATCATCGGCCAACAAATATACTGCCGCTGCCTACATCGCGCGTATCTGCAACTATCTCGCCGCCTGCAAGGCGAACGGCACCGGCACTGATCTTCTTGACAGGCAGCCGCTGAACGACTTCTCTTTTGTGGATGAGGCTGCTATGTGGAAAAAGTCAAAGGAGGCTTGCGCGGACATTGTGGAGCATTCTTCCTACAGGCTCATAGCTGATTACACCAATCTTTTCCGCGAGACGACAAAGGCTCAGCAGTATCAGGAATGCCTTCTGTTGGCCGAACAGCCGCTTTCCGGTTCCGAAGGTTACTGGCCGAACAGCTTCTATCTGCCGTCCCCGTCCAATAATTCCGGCTCTCCGACAGTCTATGGAGGCCGTTTCGTGCCGACTCCGCGCGCATTCTATATGTACAGCCCGAAGGATCCTCGGCGTGACCACAACATAACGGGGCGTATGCACGATGGAAAGACGGAGGTCAAGGTGGACGGATATACGTACTATAATCCCAACCCTCCTAAGACTATGGTGACTGTGGCCGGCAAGGACGGTGCGTCGGAGAAGGTCATCCATCCTCTCTATGACAGCGAAACCCAGACCTATCTCCCGGTGTCCGGAATGCAGATGTGCGCCGGAAAGTTCAGGCTCTGCAATGCCGATGAAATGCAGCACAGCTACCAGCAGCACGCTATGTCGATACCTCTTATGCGTCTCGCCGATGTCTATTTGATGTATGCCGAGGCTCTCTACTATGCCGACGGCGATGAGACAAACGCAAGACAATGGATGAACAAAGTGCTTCAGCGTGCCTGTGGGGATGATGATGTGTTGTTCGATGAGCTGAAGGCATATTACCATAAGGACGATTTCCGAGAGGAACTGCTTGAAAGCCGTGAGCGCGAACTCATCTTCGAGTTCTCCCGCAAGTGGGATCTCATCCGGTATAACCGCCTATTGGACAACATAGAAAGTCTTGACGAAGAGAAGGTCGTCGAGAAGTGGGCCAACACGGAACTTGATCCGGAAGACCCGGACTACATCGATCCGAAATACCTTAACTACCAGACCGGAGGCTATATTAAACTCGGCATTCCTACCCTGCGCGGGAATATGAGCAAGAAGGATGCGGCGCACAAGATCTGGCTTCCGATTTCCGAGGAACAGAGAGGTGTCAACAGGAACCTTGAACAGAACGCCGGATGGTAGTTATCCGTCTCTGAATATTAGAGAATTAATATTTCTAAACATCTAATTAATAATGCAATGAAAAAGTATCTGATTTTATCTGCCGCCCTTTTTGCGGTGATTGCCTGCGAGAAGGACAAGGCACCGAGCTACCCGGTTCCGGAAGCCGGAACCTCTTATGTGCTTGAGGGTACGGTGAACACAGAAGGATTCACGTGGAAGACCAACTCTGTGGTCGGATTGTATTCCGCTCAGTCTGACCTGCGCATCCTCAACAAGGAATGCAAGATTGTCGGATGGGCCGACACCACTCCTAACATTGATCCGGAGACCGGCGAGAACCTTAACAACTACACCCCTTCTGAATATGAGGGCAAGGCCGTCGCTCTGTTCAACACCCCGGGACTTGATCTCGTGCAGGGTGAGAACAAGTTTATGATCTATTCTCCTTTCAATTCGGAACTCGCTTTCGCGAACGGCACTATTATGGGCCTCAGCGTAGGTGATAAGCAGACTCAGTCGGCTCCGAATGTGGCTTCAGACTGTTTCGCCGTAGGATATGCGACCGGCATTCCTGGTGTGGACGAGACTTTCAAGTTCGAGCTGAATCCAGTCACGGCCTTGGCGCAGGTGAAGATAACTTCCACAGAACTCGCAAACTATGCGCCTTCAAAAGTCACTGTCTTCGACGAGTCTGACACTCCGATCGCTGGCGACTTCGACATCAACGTGAACACGATGACAATCACTCCTATCAGCGGAAGTGAGTTGAGCCAGGTGTCCGTAGATGTCGTCAACCCTGTGACCCTGTCTTCGGCCAAGGAACAGAACCTTTATCTTAACATTCTTGCAGCCGATTATTCAAATAAGGAAGTCTGGGTCGTTGTCGAGCTTGTCGATGAGAGCGACGGTAAGAAGGTAACAATCCCGACAAGGCAGACCGGTCTGAAGTTCGAGGCCGGAAAGACCACGACCATCGACCTTTCCAACCTTAAGGTCAGCGACAATGACGCAGGCGATTGGTACTGCGCCGAGGACAGCCGTTATATCGCCGGTGACGGCGTGGCATACGGTGAAGCCAACACCTATTTCATCCAGTACAAAGGTGGGACATACACAGGCGCCACACTTGCCCCTAACGCGGATATCCCAGAGACGGTGGAGATTGATTACCGTGCGCGCGGTAATTTCGCGAAGGCGGCGTTGGCAAAGCCAGAGAACGTGACTTTCGAGTGGGCCAAACTTAAGAACGGCAATCTTTACACATCCCGCATTGCCGGTTACGAGGCCTCCGGTGTTGTCATAAACGACAAGTTCACAGTCACTCCTAACACTTCTGAATATAAGGTGACGGTCACCAACACCGGAGCCTTTGCCGGAGCACCGATTCTCTTGATGAAGGATGCCACGGGCAAGGTTCTTTGGGCGTGGACTTTCTGGAATATCGCCGCTGACGGCACCAAACTCGATCCTGTGACAGTCGGTAAATACAAGTTCGCTCCAATGGACATCGGCCAGCCTACGACGAATATGGAGACTTGGACAGCGAATAAGTCTGGAAACAACCCGGATCCGATTTACCGGATGCTTCACTATTATCAGTGGGGCCGTCCTACACCAATGTTCTGGACCACTTACTGGTCTCTGGATATGATTGACGGGGACAAGAAAGGAAATATTCCGGCGATAACAGGACCGGTGACACTAAAGACCGCCCTTGAGAATCCTCACGCGCTAGTCGCTTATCCTGGAGATGTGACCGCTCTTCCAGATTGGTCAACAGAAACCTACAGGGACCTTTGGGGTGAGGTCAACAATAAGGAAGAAGGTATCAAGTCTATCTATGACCCTTGCCCTAAGGGATGGAGAGTGGCTTCCCTGCCGGCCCTCAATGCGGTTGCCGCACTTGCCTCTTCCGCGCAGTACAATGACGGCGCGGTTGGATATCCTCACGCGAGAATCGGTGACCTCGTTCTGCTTGACCAAGGCCGTCAGACCGCAAAGGACGCTACCGGAAAGATCCAGTACAGGCCAGAGAATATCGGTATGGGAGTGGCCGGCAACGCCGGAGCGTCCAAGGAAGGCTTCATCTGGTCCAACATCGCCGGCGATTCCCAAGGACAGGGACTTTTCAACACGACCAACAGCCACGGTACAGAAAAGAAAGTTGTCAGAATCGCATCATTCGACCGTAAGAACGCGGCTGCGGTAAGATGTATCGTAGACAAGGCATCCAGATAGTCTCGTCTGAAAGTTAATCAATATGAGGGGACGGGCATAAGTTTCGTATTTCCCGTCTCCTCGTTATTTATGAGAATGCCGCTCTATGCGGCTATGTTTGGATATTCTGTCTAATGATTTTATTGAAATTGATGAAAGCAGACTTGTTTTTGATGGCTGTTTTTGCGGTGCTCGCCACCTGCTGCTCCTGTCATAAGAATAATGTCCCGGAGGACGTGAACCCGTATGAGGCGGCGGACTGTATGGTGAGGTTCGAGAGGAATGGCTCCGAAGAATTCTTCAATGTTGCTGTCAAGGATGAATACAAGAAGAGTGTCTGGTACGTGTTCCGGCTTAATCATTGCTGTGACCATTCGGAATCGCAGTATATGGATCTATGGCGCGTAGACTGGGCATATCAAGGCCGTTTCGATCCAACTACCCGTGTGATGACCAACGAATTGGACAAGATTCTCACCAACGGCGAGAACGAGAGTGTGTTCAAAGACTACGGAGAAAACCTGAATGTTCAGGGAAAGACTCATATCGACACCTACGATTTTACCGGTGGTTTCCACGGAGATGAGAGAATCGACTTGGGTGACGACCACGGAGTCGTTTTTTATGTCGGAGACAAGGATCTGTCAGCGGATAATCTCACGGCATCGTTTGACTGGACAATATGTGACGACTTCCGTTATGTGCAGAAATCATCTATGCACAAGACCGCTCTGAAAGTCAACGGACAGGCTCAACTGTCCGACCATCACGTCGTGGCCGAACATATTAAGGAAACCATCTTTGAGAATGGAGGGTACCGCACTGTCAATCGTCTGATAATGAAGGATGCCATTGACTTCTACTGGTATTTCGGAATATGCTGCATAGGCCGTTGCGTGGCGGAGAAAGGCTGCAACGAAGATATGAAGACCGTAAGTTTCGATGCAGCCGGTGGGAACAAGCTGGAAGCTGTGGGCAAAAAGGAATACCGGGCCTGGTATGACGCCAATTCCATTGAAGTCTATGTGACTTCCACCATCACTGCTGGAGGCGACGATGCTCTCGCCAAGATGCACATCTGGGACAATCAGAATTATGCTAAATATTACAGGCGCTATCCGGCCCAGGGCGCCCACAGAACGACTGACGGCGAAGAGTTCGCTTCTGAAATGACCGTCAGGTTTATGGGCCGCTAAAGAAGGCAGGGATGGTCGTGGATTTGACATCCGATATTTGAAAAAACTATGAAAATATTTCCGTTTGTGAAGAGTTATGGCACAAACTCGGGTTATCTTTGCCACAAGAAATATATTTGCTATATTCGTTAAAACTTACCGATATGACACCATTCCTTAAACAAGTGGCGGATCACTATATGGCGCCGGGCGGGATCTCAAAGACCTGCTTCATATTCCCGAACAGGCGCAGCCAGGTATTCTTTACTAAGTACCTCGGCGAGGCCGTGAAGGAGGTCGGGACCCCGATTGTGGCTCCGAAGATGCTGACGATCAATGATTTCTTTTTTAGAATATCGGGGGACAAGCCGGCGGACAGGGTGAACCTGCTGTTGGATCTGTACGAGTGCTACAAGGATCTTAACCCTAAGCATGAGACTCTGGACGAGTTCATCTTCTGGGGAGACGTGATCTTGGGGGATTTCGATGATGTTGACAAATATCTGGTCGATCCGGCGAAGCTGTTCGCCAACATAGCTGAGTTCAAGGAGATTCAGGATTCATGTTCATACCTCACTGAGAACCAGCGGAAGGCGATCGAGAGCTTCATCAGCCATTTCAGCAGCGATGGGCGGCTGACGGTGAACCTGAACTCGGACAATCCGAATGTGAAGGAGCGCTTCCTGCAGATCTGGAATATTCTTCTGCCGCTTTACAATGATTTCCGGAAGAGGCTTTCCGGCAAAGGGCTGGCGTACGAGGGAATGGTTTACCGAAGCCTGGCGGCGCGGCTTGACTCGGAGTCGGCGGTGGATGTGCTGAAAGCCGCGTTCGGAGATGTGGATGAATATGTCTTTGTGGGTCTCAACGCCTTGAACGAGTGCGAGAAAAAGGTCATGAGGCGGATGCGGGACGCCGGAATCGCGGAGTTCTGCTGGGACTATTCAGGAGAGATGGTGAGAAATCCGCTTAACAAGTCCTCCTTCTTCATGTCCAGGAATGTCCAGGATTTCCCGCAGGCTTTCGAGATGGATTTGGAAGGACTGAAAATCCCTGAGATTGAGGTGATAAGCGTCCCGTCCTCGGTAGGCCAGACAAAACTGATTCCGTCTGTTGTCAAGGACGAGAGATGCGCGGTCGTGCTTCCGGACGAGGCCTTGCTGATTCCTGTGTTGAACTCCATCCCGGAGGAGATCAAGGACATAAACGTCACTATGGGCTATCCGATGAGGAACAGCGCGTTCTTTGATTTCATGACTTTGGTCTCGGCCATGCAGATGCACCTGAGGCAGAAGGACGGTAAATGGTACTATTACCACAATCAGGTCTGGTCATTGTTCTCTTCGAGCATATTCAGAAAGGTGACTCAAGGGGACGCGGCTGTGAGGAACAGAATCAAGGCGATCAAGGATGGCATGAAGTACTACATCCCCCAGGAGGATCTTTCCGGGGTTCCGGTCTTTGATCTGTTGTTCAGGCCGGCGGTGACTGATCCGAAAGCTGCATCCAAGGAACAGATTTCGGCTTTCGCTGACTACCAGAAGACCTTGATCAAAGGACTTGCTCCAAAGCTGGCTGCGGATTCTTCCATGGCAATCGAGCTCGAGTTCGCGAAGGCCACATACAATGCTATCAGCCAATTGCAGACGGCCGGTCTTGAGGTCCTTCCGATGACTTATGTGCGGCTTCTCGACCAGCTTCTCGGCCCGGTGTCCATTCCGTTCAACGGGGAGCCTCTGAAAGGTCTCCAGATCATGGGGCCGTTGGAGACCAGAGCATTGGACTTCAAGCAAGTTATGATCCTGTCCTGCAACGAGGGCATGTTTCCGAGGCGGAGCGTCAGCTCGTCATTCATCCCGCCGGAGCTCCGCAAGGGCTTCGGTCTGCCGACTTACGAGTTTCAGGACGCTGTCTGGGCGTACTATTTCTACCGTCTCATCCAAAGGGCGGAGAAGGTGACGTTGGTTTATGATTCCAGGACCGAAGGCATGAAGAACGGGGAGGAAAGCCGTTACATCAAACAGCTTGAGTATCATTTCGGGGTGCCGATAAAACGCGGTTTTGTCAAGGCGAACGCCGCCGGAGATTTCTCTCCTAAGGAGATAGTTAAGACTGAGGCCGATGTAGAGGCCGTAAGGCATGCCAGACTTTCGGCCTCGGCGCTGAAGAATTACCTTGACTGTCCGGCGAAATTCTATTATGCCACGGTCAAGAGACTCCGCAGGCAGAACGAGGTCTCCGAGGATCTGGACGCCGGAATGCTGGGCGATGTCTATCACGGCACGATGCAGAGGCTCTATTCACCGGAAATGGCCGGAGGGAAAAAAGTGACTGACGAATATCTTGCCGGACTTCTGCGCAAACGTTCCGCGATAAAGGAGATAGTGAGGGGGTTGATTCTTGAACAGCTTCATTCCCTGGAAGTTACGGGGCGCGATCTGGTTGTGCAGGATGTGATTGTGGAATATGTCATAAAAACACTTGACAGGGATCGGGAACTTCTTAAAACATCCGGATATGACGGGTTTGAGATTCTGGGACTGGAAAAGGAATTCCTTCATGACATAGACGGTTTCCATTTCGTGGGCTATGTTGACAGGATGGACAGCCTGCGCCCGGGAGAGATCAGGATTATTGACTACAAGACCGGAAAGGTTGAGGACAAGGATGTCAACATCACCGATGACAACGCCGAAGGGATTGTGGAGGCTCTGTTCGGACCAGGTAACGCGGGACGTCCTAAGATCGCTTTCCAGCTTTACCTCTATGATGTTTTCTGCAGGGAGTCCAAGAATTCTAACGGGCAGAGGATGGTCAATGTCATCTACCCCCCGGCTAACCTGTTCACGGAGCCGGTCAAGGAAGTCCCTGTCAGTGAGACGTTCATGAGGCTCACTGAGGAAAAGCTCCACGGCCTCCTTTCAGAGATCGCTTCGGTTGATGTGCCGTTCAGGCGAACGGATGATGAGGACACATGCGCGATTTGTGATTTCAGAATGATTTGCGGGAGGTAAGCAAGGATGAAAATAAGGAGGATAAGAAGATGATACGGATAATGAAAGCTTCGGCCGGTTCGGGTAAGACCTTCAATCTGGCCAAGACATACATAAGACTGTTGCTGACGGACGAGGAAAGATATTCCTACAGACATATTCTAGCGGTGACATTCACCAACAAGGCGACCGACGAGATGAAAAGCAGGATTCTGAAAGAATTGCATCTGCTTGCGGTGTCTCCTAAGGATTCGCCTTATTATGAGGAACTTGTCCTGGCGTTTGAGTCGGAGGACGGACTCCGTCAAAGGGCTCAGACTGTATTGTGTGATATCCTGCACGACTACGGCGCGTTTGCCGTCAGCACGATCGATCGCTTTTTCCAGCAGACCCTCAAGGCCTTCTCCCGGGAAATCGGGCAGTTCGCCACCTATCAGGTGGAACTGGACCGGGAGTCGCTTGTCTCCGAGAGCGTTGACAGGGTTCTGGACACCCTTTCGGATGACAAGAAAGAACTTCTCGAATGGTTGACACAGAGCGTGATGGATGATCTGGAGAAAGGCAAGCGTTACAATCTGGAGAACAACCTGAAGACAGTCGCGATGACTCTGAAATCGGATGAGCACAGGGCTGCTGTCGAGGAATATGGCATTGACGAGGAGAAGGAATATTCAAAGGAGAATCTGGCGAGGATGAAGAAGGCGCTTGCAGGTGTGATGGCTTCGTTCGTCAAGGAGGTGAAGGAAGCCGCCAAGGCGTTTGTCAGCGCGGCCGGAGAAGAGGGCCTGGCAAACGAGGATTTTTCAAGGAAGTGCTTCAATTCTGTCTATGTCTGCGCTGCGTCGGACCCTAAGGAAGTGCCGGCTTACCCGTCTGCGACCATATTCAAGAACAGCGAGGATTTCAGCAAGTGGTTCAGAAAGGCGGATTTTAAGAGGTATGAGCCGTTGGAGGGACGGTTGATGCCGCTGCTTCAGAGGTACTGCGGGATATTTACGGAAAAGTATAAGGTATATTCAACGGCCTCTAAAATCTCTTTGATTCTGAATGAATTGGGTATCGCCGGAGACCTTGATCGGGAGTTCCGTGCTCTGATGAAGGAGAAGAACGTGCTGAGTCTGGACGATTCCAATGTGATTCTGAGGAATATAATCGACGGCACGGACGCTCCGTTCATCTACGAGAAGCTGGGAGTGCGTTTCGAGCATTTCCTCTTGGATGAGTTCCAGGACACCTCCCGGATTCAGTGGGACAATTTCAGGCCGCTCATCGAGAATAGTGTCGCGCAGGGGAAGGAGAATCTGCTTGTCGGCGATGTGAAGCAGAGCATCTACCGCTGGCGCGGTTCCGACTGGCGGATGATGGCGCGCGAGGTTCAGGGAGAATTTACTCAGTGCGGTGTGGAAACACTTGACAGCAACTACCGAAGCCTCAGGAATATAGTCGAATTCAACAATGGATTCTTTGAATATGCTTCCTCGGTTCTCGATGGGATGTCGGGTGAGGAATCGGACTTCAAGGTCCATGACATATATTCGGACGCGGGGCAGCTTGTGAAGTCGAAGGATGTCGCTGGCGGAAGTGTCGAGGTCGTTTTCTGCGACAAGGAGGATGAGATGCAGGAGATTCTCGATGCTGTGAACAAAGTGCATGAGGCCGGGGCGAGATACGGCGAGATCACTGTTCTGGTCAGGAGCAACAGGCATGGCTCTGAAGTGGCCATGTTCCTGATGGACAACGGGATCAGTGTGATTTCCGATGATTCGCTGCATTTGAAATCCTCCGCTGTGGCCCGTCAGGTCGTGTCGCTTCTGTCTTCGGTAGGGAATGAGGACGACACCATCGGTTCTTTCCTTGCGGGGGAACTGGACATCAATGTCGCCGAGTTGTCGTGCCTGTCTTTGGCCGACCTCTGCGAGCAGCTTCTGCGCATTCTCAAGGCCAGGGATCCAGAACTGTTTGAGTCTGAGACCCAGTATGTTCAGGCTTTGATGGACTTCGTGCAGGATTATGTGTCAGTAAACGGGAACGCCATAGATGGATTCCTGAAAGCCTGGCAGGAGGCAGACCCTAAGATCAGTTCGCCTTCGGATCCGGAATCTGTCAGGGTCATGACGATCCACAAGTCGAAAGGGCTTGAGTTCCAGCATGTGATATTTCCGTTCGCCGAGGAGATCGGGCTTTTCCGCAGCGAGAAGCATTGGACACGGCCTTCGGTGGAGGGAACCGAGCTTGAGGGAATCACCGACGGGGTCTATAACGTGTCGTTGAGGAAGCCGTCGAACGAGGATTCGCTGTTCCGGGAAGGGAGTCAGAAAGAGATGCAGTTCCAGCTTGTGGACAACATCAACACGTTCTATGTGGCTTTGACGAGGCCGGTCAAGGGATTGACTGTCATCGCATCCAATCCGCCGGAGAAGATCACTGGAGCCATCGTGCCGGTCGCTTCGACAGGCTCAGCGACCGAAGTGGTCCCGCCATGCGACTTCACGGATTTCTCACAGATTCTATATGCCTATCTGTACGGTTACGGGGAGCCATTGGGCTATGTCAAAGAAGAGTCCGAAAGCAAGATCGTCTTCTCGAAAGGCGACATTTACGACTACTCCACCCTGGAACGGAAGGCGGACACCATCTCCGAACTGATGCCCGGTTACCCGTCATACCCTCTTAACCCGTCTGCCGAAGACGATGACACTGACGTCCGTGAGCGCGGAAGGCTCAAGTACAGCGCCGACTCCATAGATTTTTTCTGCGATGAAGCCAGAAACGAGGCCAGACTCAATGGCACTGTGCTACACGGTATCCTTTCAGAGGTTGTCACATTGTCTGATTTGCCCGATGCCGTCCGGCATGCCTTCGATGCCGGTGAGATTGATGCCGGACAGGAAGAAGAGTATCTGGATATTCTTACACAAAGAACCTCTGCGCATCCGGAGTGGTTCCCATCGGAGGACACGGAAGTCCTGAACGAGACACAGCTGATTGACACTGACGGTCAGGTCTACCGCCCGGACAGGGTGCTGATCAAGGACGGGAAGGTGACGGTCATCGACTATAAGTTCGGCGAGAAAAACCGTCGGTACCACCGGCAGGTCGCCCGTTACGCTGACATCTACCGCCGGATGGGATATTCGGAGATTACTCCTATAATCTGGTATGTACTTACCGATGAGGTGGAATAATTTTCGTATATTTGCCTTTTGACACAAAATGAAAATTATTATGGAAGCGAACGACAACTCTATAAAACTCTACTACAACACGGAGAGGGAGAAACTTCAGATGCCTGAATATGGCCGCATCGTCTTGAATATGGTCGAGCAGGTCAAGGCAATTCCGGACAGGGCGAAACGAAGCGAGCAGGCCCGTGTGGTAGTCAGGGTGATGGAGACCCTGAACCCTCAGGTCCACACGCAGGAGAACTACGAACAGAAGCTCTGGGATCACCTTTACATGATCGCGGGATATGATCTGGACATCGATTCCCCGTATCCGGCTCCACATCCTGAGGCGATGGACGTGCCTCCGATGAATATCCCGATTGACAAGACTCCTGTGCGGGCCAGCCATTATGGGCGTAATATCGAGAGCATCATTGACTTGATCGCCGGAGAGCCGGAAGGAGAGGTCAAACGCTCCATGCTGCGCTCGCTGGCCATCTACATGAGGCAGCAGTACTTGATCTGGAACAAAGACAGCGTGGCCGATGAGACCATATTCGCTGACATTGAGAAACTTTCCGGCTATAGAATTCAGGTTCCCGCCGATCTGGAACTTACAAAGATTTCATTTGATTCCAATTTCTCGCGTCCGGGGCTGAATCTGGGCATGGGACAGAACCGCAGGAACAACAAGAAAGGCAATCGTAAGAACAGAAAATAATGCTCGGGTTCTGGAGGAATATGGATGATGGGGACAAGGTACGGCTGACGAAGATGACCGGAATCCTTGTCGCGTTGCTGGCAGTGTTCACATTGCTGGCGACCGTTTCCTATTTCTTCACCTGGAAAGCGGATCAGAGTTCATTGTCTTCCGCAGTCGGTGACATTTCGGTCGAGGTGAGCAACATGGCCGGAAAGATGGGATACCGGTGGGCCGACCTGCTTGTCCGTAGATGGTTCGGACTTGGCAGCCTGGCTTTTGTGGTGATCCTTTTCGCCGTTTCCGTCCGTTTGCTGCTGCATAGGTGGCGTTATTCGATGGTCAAGACAACACTTCTGACTGTCACGGGGGCGATGCTATCGTCTTTCATTCTGGCATTTGTCTCAGATTTGTCGGGACTTGGCAACGCTTTCGGCGGAGGACTCGGAGGAGAGTGCGGAGAGTCTGTCGTGAAGTGGGCCTCGGTGGTTTTCGGGAATATTCTTACAGGTTTCATGCTGGCTTTTCTGGTGATTGTCTGGCTTGTTCTGGCTTCCGGAAAGTTCTCGGATTGGCTGATGTCTCTGGGAAAGAAACCGGTGGCTGAGCCTGTGGTTCGACAGGGCTCACCAACCGTCGAAGCCACCGAGCCGGCGGTTAGGACGGGTTCATCGGTAACAGGCACAACTGGCGTGGCGAAGGCCTCGGCTTTGCGTGCTCAGGATTCGACACTTCGACAAGCTCAGGGAGCGGAAAGGGAAACACCACAACCGGTGGCTGAGCCTCCTGAAAAATCCATGGAAGTGGTCAAAGGCAGCAAATTGTCCACTGAAATCAAGAAGGAACTCCCGAGAATCAATGTCCGTGACGAACTGCCTGATTACCAGTTTCCTTCGCTGGAATTGCTGGACTCATATTCATCAAATAGGAATGAAGTCTCCGACGAGGAACTTGTCAGAAACAACAACAGGATCCGCAACGCACTTGAGAATTACAAGATTCAGATCAACGATGTGAAAGCCATTGTCGGCCCGACCGTCACGCTCTATAAAGTCTATCCTGCGCCGGGTGTCAAGATCGCTGAATTCAAGAGGATTCAGGAGGACCTTGGCATGCATCTCCATGCGAGGGGAGTCCGTGTCGTGACTCTGACGGACTCTGTCGGCATTGAGGTCGCCAACGACCACCCTTCGATCGTCCCGATGCGTGCCGTGCTCAACGACGAGGCGTTCCGTTCCAGCAAGGCTGAGCTTCCGGTCGCCATCGGCTACACCATCCAGCAGAAGGTCAAGGTCTTCGATCTGGCTGATGCCCCGCACCTTTTGGTTGCCGGAGCGACCAAACAGGGTAAGTCTGTGGGACTCAACGTCATAGTGACATCGTTGCTGTACGCGAAGCATCCGTCCGAACTGAAACTGGTGTTCATCGACCCTAAGATGGTCGAGTTCTCGGCCTACGCCCATCTTCTGAAGCATTATCTGGCTGTCCTTCCTTGCAATGACGAGCGGGAGGAGAGGGACAACGCCATAGTGAAGAAGGCCGACAAGGCTGACAAGATACTCCGCTCGCTGTGCATCGAGATGGATCAGAGGTATGAGCTTTTGAGCAAGGCCTCTGTGCCTAACATAAAGACTTACAACGAGAAGTACCGCAACCGGAAGCTCCGTCCGGACGAGGGACACCGTTTTCTGCCGTACATCGTCACAATCATCGATGAATATGCCGACCTTACGATGTCGGTGGGTGGCAGCGGTGACGCAAAGGTTGTGGCCCGCAGCATCACCACGTCCATCATCAGGCTTGCCCAGAAGGGGCGTGCCGCCGGTCTGCACGTCGTGCTTGCCACACAGAGGCCGTCCGTGGATGTAATCACGGGACTCATCAAGACGAACTTCCCGACCAGAATCGCTTTCAGGGTTGTGTCCAGAACAGACTCTTCTACCATCCTTGACTCTCCGGGAGCCGAGAAACTGATTGGAAAGGGAGATATGCTCTATTATGCCGGAGTCGAGATGGAACGCGTCCAGTGCGCCTACATTGACAGCGAGGAGATCAACAGGCTCAATGAATACATCGGTTCGCAGGAAGGCCACAATAAGAGCTTCAACACTCCGTTTTACCTGCCTCCTGTCGATGACGACACGGAAGAAGGATCTGGTGGCATGGTTGACATGACAAAACTTGACGAACGTTTTGAGGAGGCCGCCAAGTTGGTTGTTATGAGCCAGAGAGGCTCCACTTCCGACCTTCAGAGACGTCTCGGGATGGGGTACGCCAAGGCCGGCCGTGTCATGGATCAGTTGGAGGCCGCCGGGATTGTAGGCCCTCAGGAAGGCTCCAAGCCACGTCAGGTTCTTGTCTCGAGTCTTGATGAGCTGGATCAGATCATAGCCGCCTACAAGAATCAGTAATCCACCGAAAGGCATGACTTGTGCATACGCAGGAAAAATCATGAAGACAATCACAAGAATACTCATCACACTCATGGCCGCGCTTCTTGTGCTGCCGGAAGTTTCGTTCGCCAAGAGCAAGACGTTGGACACTTTTGTCAGCAAGGTCTCCTCCTCGCTGGTTTCGTTTGACTATTCGTTCACGATGCCGACCAAGAAAGCCAAGATGACCGGGAACGGAAGTGTGAAGGTTCAGGGAACCTCATTCATAGTGGACGGAAACGGGCTTGAGATCTGGTGTGACGGGAAGACCCGTTGGACGATAGACAGAATCTCTGAAGAAGCTTTGGTTGAGTCTGTTGACGATTCGTACGATAGCTATGCCACAAATCCGGCCTTGATGATAGCCTCGATAGACAACGCTTTCAGGGAGGAGTCTTTCGGAAGTTCAAAGTTCGGAGGAAAGGTCGTGGACGCGTCTGTCCTCACTCCGGCCAATAAAGGGAAAGGTTCAATGGACATCGCCGGACTGAAACTCTTTTTCAAGAGCGGTACAACAATTCTCATTGGAGCCGAAGTCACTCTTAATGATGGCTCGGTGTCAGAATTCACGATAACGAATCTCAAGTTCGAAGGGGCGGGAAAATCAAAAGAGTCTTTCCGTTTCAACGAAAAGACTCTTGACTCTTCCTATGTCGTCACGGATCTGCGCTGAGCGATCCGATTCATCACTAATCCTTTACGCACCTGACGGAGGCGCGGAATGATTCCTTGTCGCCGGAGCCGAACTGGACGTCATTCTGTTTTACGAATATGTACCTGTAGTGTCCAAAGTCGGAATCCGGATCGGACACCCAGAATGCGGCGTAGTTGTCAATTCCTGTGAATTTGGCGGAACTCCCCGAGTCAACGGCATAGCCGACAGGCAAGGCCGAGAATCCTGCCTTGTTGGTGATTTTTACCTGTGGCCAATATTCCCACATCCTCGTACCAAGGAATTTCGCGTCAACCATCATTCCACCGGCCACTCCGCTGAAAGTCTCTTTCTCTGAGAATTTTGTCCCCTTTGTGGCAAGCGCCTCAGCCATTTCCACAAACTCTGCGTCAGAAGGCAGATGCCATCCTTCCGGACATGCAGCTACCGCTTCGTTCCAAGAATAGAAGCGACCGAATATCGCATCCATGGCCTCACTGTTTTCGTAAGGAACGCCTGAACCGGAATAATAGAGGTTGTTCTTCATCCACGTCTTACCGTTGAAAGTGGTTGTGTAGTAGGTACCCTCGTCCCTTGGGTCAACGAATATCGGATCCTTGCTGGAATATGCCCCGGCCACAGTCGAGTCAAGCGCAGCATCAACCACGCTGAACGAGGTCGTGTTCGTCTTTGTATAGTAACCGTCCGCGAACGCCACGCAGTAAACCGTGAATGTACCGACCTTGGACGGAACGGTGAACTTGAAAGTTCCGTCGCCAGTCTTGTCGGTTTCTGTCTTGGTCGTGTCCTTCGCTGAATTCCACGATACAGTCCAATAGTAACCTACATCCTCGGCCAATCCTGTGCCTGGATGAGTGATTCCGCTTGGGGTCAGGCTGAAGGCATCGCCCTTACGGACATAGGTCGGCACGGATGAGGAGAAGGTCAGCGTTCCGCTGACGTAGTCTTTCGTGGATGTGCTGTCTTTATCCTTTTTGCAGGAAGGCAGGGCGAGCATCGCCGCGGACAATCCTATTAAAATAATGTTCCTGATCTTCATCTTTCTCGATTGAAAATACAAATATCGCATAAAAAACGCAAAAACGGTATGCATTGAGCAAAAACTAGTCCAATGATGTCCCAAAATTGAATCGAAATGCCTATAATTGCAGAAATGAAAGTGATTATAGGAATATTCAGAAGCTTAGCTCTGTGCTTCGTTGTGCTTATGGCCGTGGTTTCCTGTGGCCGTAAGGCGGATTATCAGGAATTGACGGGCTATGCCCAAGGAGGGACATATTCAGTGAAATTCAACCACAGCGGCGTCAAGACCGGCATAAGCGAGATAAGAAAGTCGGTGGATTCCATCCTGACGCTGGTTGACACCACCTTGTCCGGTTACAACAAAGGATCGCAGCTGAGCCGCTTCAACGCCGGCGTGCCGGTGGTTCCCAATGAGATGTTCAGGGAGATATTCACCATCTCGAAAAGGCTCTATGATGAGACCGGCGGAGCGCTGGATATGGCTTCCGGGCCGCTCTATGATGCCTGGGGATTCGGCTTCACGAACGATACGCTGCCGTCTGCCGCAGTCGTGGACAGTCTCAAGGCTGTCTGCGGGATGGATAAATTTGACGGGAATATGTCCCCGTTGATTCCAGGAATATGCCCGAAATTGAATTTCAACGCCATCGCGCAAGGCTACACCTGTGACAAGATCGCAGATTATCTTCACTCGCTAGGGGTCAGGGATATGCTTGTGAACATCGGAGAGATCTATAGCGAGGGCCTGAACCCTTCCGGCAAGCCTTGGACAATCGGAGTTGACAGACCTGAGGACGGGAATATGGAGCTTGGTGGCAAAGGTCTTGTGGGAATATGGCGGGGAGACGGAAGCGGCCGCGGTGTGGTCACCTCCGGTAATTACCGTAAGTTCTATGTGAAGGATGGACGGAAATATTCACACACCATAGATCCGAGGACGGGATATCCTGTGAACCATACCTTGCTCAGCGCCACGATTGTGGCCCCTGATGCCACTCTGGCCGATGCCTACGCCACATATTGCATGGTCATAGGATTGTATGAGGCGAAGCGTTTCATAGAATCGTTGGATGAATTGGAGGGTTATCTGGTCTATGCCGATGGAGAATCCATGTCCGAATGGGCGTCTTCTGGCTTCAATCTTGTAAGGGATAGCCGATAGATTTTTGTGGAATGACTAGACTGTTCAAAGATTCATCGTTTGTCATGGCCGCCGCGATCACGGTGGTCACTGGCTGTAGTACCATCAGCAGGACCGAGAAGCAATTGTCCAAGGTTGATTCGTTTGATTCTCCGGACATCCCGGCGATAGGGGAGCGTCCTCCTCTGCGGCCTCGTCAGACCGGTCTGGCATATTCCCCGAACACTCTGATCATTTATTATGACGAGGGTGTCGGAAAGGGACCGCTCAAAAAGGCGGCAGTTAAGTACGGTGCCGATGTCGTCTATGACTACGGCATCATCAACGCGCTGACAATCCGCATTCCTGAAGGGAAGACCCTTGAGGAGGCCACAAAGTATTTCAGGAAGGTGAAAGGTGTGGTAGAGGTCTCAAAGAACGCTAATTACCTCATTGACTGATAGGCAGTTCCCGACTGTGAACCCGCCTGATTTTGTCCGCTCCAATGAGTTGAGGTGCGCTCCTGAACCGAGCGCCTCTCCGAGGTCTCTGGCCAGTGCCCTGATGTAGGTTCCCTTGCTGCATTTGATCCGGATCATCGCCAACGGAAGGTGCAGGGCGGATGTGTCCACAACGTTTATCCGTGGATTAGGTCTCAGCCCTTCATCCGATAATTCCGGCCTGCTTTCTTTCCCGTTCGGGAAGAAGGAGATTAATTCCATTCCGGAGATGTTGATGATCTGTTTGTTAAGAGTCTCTGCCACAGTGTGGTCGAAATCCGTCATCACGTCAGTCTTCTCCTTGTGAGCCTCGCGGTACTGCTTCCTTGCCAGCTCGTAGGCTCTGACCCCGTCAACGGACTTGGCTGAGAAGAGGGGAGCGATCTGCTCCTGTTCGCCAAGAAACCGAGGCAGAACTTCTCTGACAGATTCTTCCGTGACACCTTCAACGGGATATTCCTGATCAATGGCCTTCTCCAGGTCGTAGGAAGGTGTGGTGGCACCGAACGAGACTCCGGCGAGATATTCCTTGCCCTCCTTTTGAAGGGTCTCGGCCAGTTTGGTGGCCTTGCCGATGCAGACGAGAAGCACTCCGGTCGCAAGCGGGTCGAGGGTGCCGGCGTGGCCGACCTTCAGGTTCTTCTTGTGGAAGTGTCTGCACGCCGCCCATTTGACCTTGCGGATGACATCGGCGGAAGTCCATCTGTAGGGCTTGTCGATGGGAATGATGATTCCTTCCGGGTAATCCTCAATGCTCTCAGAGAGTCTGGAGTTGCCCGAAAGGAATTGTTTGTCCGCTATCAACGCTTTTATTTCCAATGGTTTGTCCTGCGGCATTCCTTATTGGCAAATAGGAATCTTCTCGATGCGGCGCTCGTGTCTGCCTCCCTCGAACTCGGTCTCCAACCACTTGTTGACGATTGACGTGACCATCTGGTAAGAGATGAATCGGGCCGGCATCACAATCACGTTAGCCTTGTTGTGAGCCTTCGCAAGTCGCGCGATCTCAGTGCCCCAGCAAAGGGCGGCGCGCACTTTCTGATGCTTGTTCAGAGTGATCGCCATGCCATTGCCTGAACCGCAGAAAGCCACTCCGAGATCTACCTCGCCATTGTCTATGGCGGTGCCGAGCGGATGAGCGAAGTCGGAGTAGTCGCAGCTCTCCGCTGAATGTGTTCCATAATCGATGACCTCGTAGCCCTTCTTCCTGAGCAGAGCCGAGATCTTTCCCTTGTACTCGAATCCAGCGTGGTCGCTGGCAACACCAATTTTCATAATATATTCCTGAATTAAATTATTTTCTTCTTGCTCACCGTCGTGATGAACTCCTTGAGGTAGAACGGCTCGAAATAGGCCACATCCTCGAACCTCTTGGGCTCCAATGCATCAATGGCCGGATGCATCATCGAGGCGGCTTTCGGGCAGCATTGGATGAAGCGGGCGTTCGGGCTGGTCAGGGTGTCCTTGCATTTGTCGGCACCATCACCGATGAACAGCACCGGGCCTTCGGCGAGCTGATCCTTGAATGAATCCGCGTCGATTATCTGAGCCACGGTCGGAGAGATTTGTTTCCCGTCAGGCGTGAATATTCCCGTGTAAACCTCCATCCTGCGGGCGTCGATCATCGGGATGATGTAGCGGCAGCCCTCCGGGAGCATATTCCCGTCCAAAGCCTGCCAGACGAGTGTGTCGAGAGTGCCGACGGAGATCATCGGGATGCCGGCCCCGAAGCAGAGGCCTTTGGCTGTTGAGACCCCGACGCGCAGCCCGGTGTAGGAACCCGGTCCCTTGCTGACGGCCACAGCGTCACAGTCGGACACTTTCAGACCTTTTTCGGAAAGCATCTCGCTGACGAACAGCGCTGTCTTTGAGGCGTGCGCCCTTGGCTCGTCGCTGAGCCTTTCACAGACGACCTTCCCGTCCTCCACAAGGGCGGTGGAGCAAAGGGGAGTGGAAGTCTCTATTAGAATGATTCTGCTCATTATTTATTGAATATCAATTCTTTCATATAAGGAAAAAAGACATCGGCGAAATCCTTGATCGGTGTGTAGAAAAGCGACTCGCTGATCGTCTTCGAACAGTCGATCTCCAGCGCCGTGGTGACGGAGTCGAAAAGGAGGATGAAAAGCCCTATGGCAAGAACCACTTTCAACAGGGCGAAAACCACTCCGAGAAGTTTGTTCAGCCACCCGAGCATCACGATCTTCACAATGCCCTCCAGCATTTTTCCGGCTAAGGTGAGGGCGAAGAAAACTCCCAGCAGGATGATCGTGAAGGCGATCGCCTGAAGCACGGCAGGGGAGACATCCATCACCGGCTTGAGCCATTCGACCACCACATTGGAGAAATGGAATGACATCCATGCCCCCAGCACCAGAGCCACCAGGGCGGCCATCTGGGCGATGAACCCCTTGGACAGGCCACGGAATATGGCTGGCACACAGCACAGAAGAATTATGATGTCTATTATATTCATTAATCACCTATTTGATAAAAAACGCGGAAATCACTATCTTTGCAGACTTAATTGCATAGGAAGCGAACCGATGGTTTTTCCGATGCAAAAATAGAAAGAAAATTATGACATTCAAAGAGTACAAAGGCCTTGATCTGGTTTCTGTCGGGAATGAGGTTCTCGACAGATGGAAAAAGAATCACGCGTTCGAGAAATCCCTTGAGGTCAGGGAAGGGGCACCTGAGTTCATATTCTTCGAGGGGCCGCCTTCCGCCAACGGCAAGCCGGGAATCCACCACGTAATGGCGCGCTCCATCAAGGATGCCATCTGCCGCTTCAAGACCCAGTCCGGGTACAAGGTGAACCGCCGCGCCGGATGGGACACCCACGGACTCCCTGTGGAGATCGGCGTGGAGAAGAAGCTTGGAATACACAAGGATGACATCGGAACGAAGATTTCCGTTGAGGAATACAACAAGACCTGCCGCAGCGAGGTGATGAAGTACACGGCGGAATGGGTGAATATGACCGAGCGTGTCGGCTACTGGGTCGATATGAACGATCCGTACATCACCTATGACAACCGCTACATCGAGACCTTGTGGTACATTTTGAAGAAGATTTACGACAAGGGGCTGCTCTACAAAGGGTACTCCATCCAGCCATATTCACCGTCCGACGGCACCGGCCTCAGCTCACACGAGCTGAACCAGCCGGGCTGCTACAAGGACGTGACCGACACGACGGCCACGGTGCAGTTCGAGGTCATCAAGGACGGAAAGTCGCAGCCGCTCTTCGGGACGGAGGCCTTCCCGGTATATTTCCTCGCATGGACGACAACCCCGTGGACCCTTCCTTCAAACACGGCGCTCTGCGTGGGACCGAAGTATGAATATGTCCGTGTCCTTTCTTTCAACCCTTACACTGGAAAGGAGGCCATCTACGTGCTGGCCAAGGATTTGGTGGGCGCCTGGTTCAATCCTAAGGCCGCCGACATTCCGCTTGAGAACTACAAGCCAGGTGACAAACTCGTTCCTTACAAGGTGCTTGACGGTTCGTTCAAGGGCATTGACCTTGTCGGAATCCGCTACAAGCAGCTGATTCCTTGGTTCCGGCCGATTGAGGAAGGAGAGCCGTTCAGGGTGATCTCCGGAGACTATGTCACGACCGAGGACGGTACCGGAGTCGTTCACATCGCTCCTACCTTCGGTGCGGATGACAAGAAAGTCGCCGCCAACTACGGTGTGCCGGGAATGATGGTTCTTGACAAGGACGGCAAACGGCAGGCCCAGGTGGACCACGACGGACGCTTCTACCCGATCGAAGACCTTGATCCTGAATATGTCCGCACACACGTGGACCCTTCTTATAAGGAATATTCCGGCCGCTATGTGAAGAATGCTTTTGATGACTCTCTTCCGGCTGACGCTCCGACCCTCGACATCGACCTTTGCATGATGATGAAGATGGACGGCAGGGCGTTCAGGATCCAGAAGCAGACCCACAGCTATCCTCACAGCTGGAGAACCGACAAACCTGTCCTCTATTATCCTCTCGACGCCTGGTTCATCAAGACCACGGCTGTCAAGGACGAGATGGTCGCTCTGAACAAGACGATCACCTGGAAGCCGGAGTCCACCGGTACGGGACGTTTCGGCCAGTGGCTTGAGAATATCCAGGACTGGAACCTCAGCCGCAGCCGTTTCTGGGGCACACCGCTTCCGATCTGGCGCACCGAGGACGGAAAGGAGGAGATCTGCATCGGCACGATCGCGCAGCTCTACACCGAGATCGACAAGGCTGTGGAAGCCGGATTCATGACAAGCAATCCGTTTAAGGACAATGGTTTTGATCCTGAGGACATGAGCAAGGAGAACTACGACAGGATTGATCTCCACAGGCCTTATGTCGATAACATATTCCTTGTCAGTCCTTCCGGAAAGAAGATGACCCGTGAGACAGACCTTATCGATGTTTGGTTCGACTCCGGCGCAATGCCTTACGCTCAGGAAGGTCTCCGTGGACTGGATTCTCCGAAGTTTGGCTGCACGGCAGACTTCATCGCCGAGGGCGTTGACCAGACCAGAGGCTGGTTTTACACGCTTCATGCCATCCACACCATGATCAGCGGGACTCCTGCCTACAAGACCGTGATCTCCAACGGTTTGGTTCTGGACAAGAACGGCAACAAGATGAGCAAGCGCCTCGGCAACGCCGTGGATCCGTTCGAGGAACTGGACAAGTACGGTGCCGATGCCCTCAGGTGGTATATGCTGACCAACGCCCAGCCTTGGGACAACCTGAAGTTTGACGAGGCCGGTGTGGACGAGGTCCGCAGGAAATTCTTTGGAACGCTTTACAACACATATTCATTCTTCGCCCTCTATGCCAATGTGGACGGCTTCGACCCTAAGGCCGCGAAGGTGGAATATTCAAAGAGGCCGGAGATCGACCGTTGGATCATCTCGCTGCTCAATACCTTGAAGAAGAAGGTTGTGGCGGCTTATGAGGATTATGACATCACAACCGCAGGGCGTCTGATCCAGGACTTCGTGTGCGATGACCTTAGCAACTGGTATGTGCGTCTGAACAGGAAACGTTTCTGGGGTGGAAAGATGGACGAGGACAAGCTCGCCGCCTACCAGACCCTTTACGAGGTGCTGGTGGATGTCGCTGTGCTCGGCGCTCCGATCGCTCCGTTCTATATGGACCGTCTCTATCTGGACCTCGTTCCGGACGGCTCTGAGTCGGTTCATTATGTGAATATGCCGGCTTGCGACGAGGCAGTCATCGACACAGATCTGGAGGAGAGGATGAATCTGGCTCAGAAGGCCACATCGATGGTGCTCGCGCTTCGCCGCAAGGTCTCCATCAAGGTCCGTCAGCCGCTCCAGAAGCTCATCATCCCTGTGATCTCCGCAAAGGTCAGGGAGCAGCTTGAACAGGTCAAGTCCATCATCCTCAATGAGGTGAATGTGAAGGAGGCCGAGTTTATTTCCGACACCACCGGCATCATCACCAAGAAGATCAAGCCTAACTTCAAGACCCTCGGAAAGGTTTACGGCAAGCAGATGAAAGAGATCGCCGGAGCTTTCGGCGGATTCGATCAGGCGACAATCTCGGCCATTCAGAATGCTGAGGCTGCCGGGTTGGCATATTCAGTGGAACTTCCTTCGGGAGTCGTTGAGCTTAGGCCTGGCGACTATGAGATCTCGTCCGAGGACATGCCAGGCTGGCTCGTCGCCACTGAAGGTCAGCTGACCATCGCCCTTGATATTCAGATCTCTGAAGATTTGAAGAAGGAAGGTGTGGCCCGCGAGCTTATCAACAGGATCCAGAATCTTAGGAAGGACAGCGGATTCGAGGTGACGGACAAGATCGGCGTGGCTATATTCGCCGATGGTGCCGTCTATGACGACATCGCTGCCGCTCTTGAAGGCTACAAGGATTACGTCGCCGCCCAGACACTCGCACTTTCTGTCACACTTGGCAAGGATGCTCCGGAAGGAGCGGCTGATGTCGAGTGGGACGAGGGTTCGGTCAAGATGGTGCTGTCGCGATAGTTTTTAGACCTAAATACAATTTACACTATGTCAGAGTTAATCAAAGACAACGCGGTTTCCGCCGAAACGACGAAGGTGCGTTACAGTGATGAGGAACTTGAAGAGTTCCGCACTATCATCAATGATATGCTTGACAAGGCCCGGAAAGAGTATAACACCCTGCGAAGGGTGATTATGCACAACGGCAGCAACGACATCGAGGACACCACACCGTCGTTCAAGACGGTCGAGGACGATGGCGCCTACCAGCTTTCCAAGGAGGAGGCCAGCCAACTCGCGCAGAGGCAGTACAAGTTCATCCAGAACCTCGAGGCCGCACTTGTGCGCATCGAGAACAAGACTTATGGAATATGCCGTGAGACAGGAAAGCTTATTCCGAAGGAGAGGCTGCGTTTGGTGCCTCATGCCACGCTTACTGTAGAAGCCAAGGAGATGCTTGCTAAAAAAGGACAGAACTAGTGAAGGTTTCCAAGGGTAAGAAACTCCTTATTCTGGGAGTCATACTTGTCGTCATTGACCAGGTCATCAAGATCCTGGTCAAGACGAACATGCAGATAGGTGAGCATTTCAGCGTCATCGGAAACTGGTTCCAGATTTTCTTCATCGAGAACGAGGGAATGGCTTTCGGAATGAAGTTCGGCGGCGCCGTCGGCAAGTTCCTGCTGTCATTCTTCCGGATCGCTCTTTCTGGCGCTCTCTGCTGGTGGATAGCTTCGCTTGTGCGTAAATCGGTGGATTCTGAAGGGAAGTTGGCACTTCTGCCGGATGGCAAGCCCGTGGTTCCGACCGGAGTCCTTGTCGGCCTGACGTTGATCACCGCCGGCGCTTTCGGCAACATCATCGACAGCCTTTTCTACGGAGTGATCTTTGACTATGCCCCGCTGATGTTCGGCCGCGTGGTGGATATGTTCTACTTCCCGATCATAGACACTTTCTGGCCGTCGTGGGTTCCGTTCGTGGGTGGAGACCGCCTTTTGTTCTTCGCTCCTGTCTTCAATTTCGCCGACAGCTGCGTTACGGTTGGCGCTTTCTATCTGATTCTTTTCCAGAACCGTTTCTTCACCCGTGCGGAGGAGAAACCGGATGAGAAAAAATGATTCTGCCGGTCGCTGACTCCCGCGGCACATTGAGTCTGTCAAGTGCCGAGCGGTATGTCTCCGATGACTGAATATGCCCGCAACAATATCATAATTGAGTTTTTTGCAAAATTGTTCCAGCATATTTTGCAGAACAAAAAAAAATATATACCTTTGCATTCCCTCAATCGAGGGAATAAGTTTGGAGAGGTGGTAGAGTGGTCGATTACGGCAGTCTTGAAAACTGTTGAGCTGCGAGGCTCCGGGGGTTCGAATCCCTCCCTCTCCGCAATAACGATTGAAAATCAATCAATTAAATGATTTACGCCCAATTTTACGCCCATAAAAGCGAATGTTGGGCGTAATTTTATTCTATGAAATTGCAAAAAATCCAACTAAACTGCAAAACACACATAGGCGCGTTAGTTGAGCTTTCAATCTGACTCCCGGGAAAATCTGTTTCTCGGCCTTATTGGCGGAGGAGTTTAAAGGCGAGCGATGTCAGAAAGATGAGCGTGCTGACTGCTCCCATCCACATTAGGGATTTCTGCCACCACTTGAGGACATTGACTTCTTTCTCGATTATGGTTTCGACAACTTGGACTTTCTGCTCCTCTAGATACCGTTCTTTGTAGGTCAAATAAATCCCCATTGAGTCCACGACCGACTTTGCCGTGAGTTTGTTATCTTTCAACGCCAATGTCTGCCGGATTCTTGCAGATTCTTTTAAGGTACGAATTTCCTCCAGCCTTGCACGACCAGTGGAATCGCACATAATCAGGGCTTGAACAATGGATGAGTCTGGTCGAATCTGAATGACGGTATCTCTGATGGTATCGGTAACCACGACCATATGCTCGGTGCTTTCTGTCTTGTGCGGATATAGCTTCGGACAACAACCGCAAAAGACCGCCAAAGCCACTATCGATATAATGATTCGTTTCATTATGCTCTTTGAGTTTGATTATCTTCTTGCCTTAGCGACCTGCTCTCTCAGTTGTCTTACCTCGACCTTCAGCTGAGAGTTCTCAGTGCAGAGCCTATCTACAGAAGCCTTCAGTTCCTCGTTCTCTTTTCTGACCGCCACAATCTCGGAGTTCACCGCCGTTATGTCCGCAAGCAGTTTCCGGTTCTCCGAAGATAGCAAATCAATGGATGCTTGAAGATCCTTCAGGAAGTCGTTCTTTCGCTTACGAGAACCTACAAGCCAGCCGACAGCTGCCGTGAACAACGGGATAATGTAAGTCCCGATAAATGCCAATGTCTCCATACGTTAGCCCTCTGAAAAGTAAAGTCTCATCTCCGCAAGGCGGCGTTTCTGTAGTCCCGGCAGCACAACACCTTTTGCATATACCCACCGGAGGAACTCGTCCATTATCAAGTTGTCGTCCGAATTCGCCCTGACTTTCTTCAATAGTGTGGACTTCCGAAAGTTTCCACCTCCAACATTGAACACGAATGACACCAGAGCATCGAATTGGCATTGACGCAAGTTCGGACACTCAGCACTGACGATTTTCTCAGCTGTCGCAATGTCCTGCCTCAATAATTCCTCCGCCTGTTCTTTCGTGATTACCATTCCCGGCACCACGCCAGAAGTGTGACCATATCCGACAGTCCAGACTCCGGCAGGACACCTGTAAGCCATCAATCGCAGTCCCTCGAACTGCCGTATCAATGAATATGCTCTCTCGCTTGCTTTCATAGCATTTGCAATCTAATGGTAAAACAAGGCCCCGCCACTGGAGACTGCCATTCCTGACGACAATTCCAAGTGACGGGGCAATGATGAACTTAATGACGACTAAAGCGAAATCTCCCCGAGCATCTCGCCGGACTTCTCGCCCGTCTTTACATTGATGAAGAAATACTTCAGGAACACCTTAGGAGCTGCTGCGGTGACCTCTCCGTGGACGGCCTTGTAGTCAGACATAATGTCGATCTGGTCATCGACGATCACCCTCGGAACTCCTATGCTCACCGCCTTGCTGTAAGCCCTCGTCACGCCATTGCTCTGCGGAGCCGAGGCCATTATGACCAGCCTGAGGTCATCCTTCTCCGCCGGAGGGTCCGGCAACTGGAAATGAAAGTTTGCTGCAGTCAGTGAGATGTCAGCCTCACAAGGCGCATCGACTCCCACAAGTGCCGGTGGAGTCGCAAGCGCCACACCTCCAGCCTTGACAATCCAGAAGTTCAGCCTCGAATAGAGATTCGCCCCAGAGATCTTGCTCGAAGTGCCGAGAACAGACTTGCCCTTCTGCGTGTTCGCCAAAGAGTTCCACGCAAGGATCTGCGCATTGGTAAGCCCCTTCCAGCCCTGCGAGAGCTGCTTGAAGATTGCCTTGACGGAAGACTGAGCGGCCGTCTTGAATCCGCCGCCGTAGCCACGGTTGCGGATGTACTTGCGACCACGGACCTTCGCCGCAGTCACGCCCTTCGCCGAGCCAGACATCTCCTCGAAGGCGATTGATGGAATGTACTTCATAATGAAATGGTATTTGAATGAATATTATTTGAAATCCGAAGCCAAGATAAACATAATATAAAACGCTGGAACAGATATGGTTTCGCTTACTTCGTAATACTTTATATTGCTGTAATTCAGACAAGAGCAGCACCATTTTAGGTGGCTACAGAATCCTAGTCAATGCCGACAGGGACTGATATTGCGACCTATACCCAGTCTTCGAGTCTATCAACAAGTACCGTAAATGCAGTTGAAACATATCAAGGTCAAACCTTTTGCGCGAGACGTTGAACACGATTTCAGATATTGCGTCACTTGGAACAGAGTCCGACATGTAATTTCTCATCATTCCCGGATTGCGCCCGACACCGGGAGCATCAATCTGGATCTTTCCGAGAACCCGGTATCTTGACGGCTCATCCGCCCCACACATTGTCAGCCTGAACCGCAATTCCACATCAAATAGCGAAGCCATAGAACATCCCATAAAATCAAGACTGAATATCGGGAATGGAGTGAATGGCCTTGGAATAGGAACGTGCTCGTTGCCCGGCTGTGCAAATCCGTGGTATGCAGACACGAAAAGATTATATCCGCTGATATGGTTACCGTCGCCGAACGGAGGGCGATGTGAGGCGACTCCAACGGCAAGCTTCCTCCATTTCAGTTGTTGCATATGGGATAATCCCTGCCACGCAAGAATCGCCCTGCGATGGACTTGTTTCTGTTCCAATTGCCCAACAGTTCCTTTGAACTCCGGATATGCCTTGTTCCGGAAATAGCAGATGCCATTCCGGTGATAATAGGTGATGTTTCCGGCCGATGCCCAGCAATCAGAAAAGTTTGTATTGGAGTAAAATCGTGGCATATCTTTATCCTTTATGTAGTTTGCAAAATCAGTAACGAATTCCTTTGCCCCTCCGTAACGGGTATTGACCAGCGACAGCGGCCGCCACAAGTCTTAAACACATAGGTAACTCATAGCATATTGCCATATGGCTTCAATATAAATAGCCTGAATACATAGGCTAAAGAAGTGGAGCCTATAGCCTTGCGATACCTTGCTTTGCCTATAAGTCTAAAACGGGGGACAAATCTTTATGTGAATATATTCATTATCATCGCTCCAGGCGTGTGATGTCGTTCCACTACGCACTGACCTTGGAGCGTGCGAGTATCCTCCGCTCGACTCGGAGGAAGTCGGAAAGGGCGATGCGGAAGCATCGTTCTTTCTGTCTTCCGGAGAGTGGGCAGGCAAGCCGACAGGCGCGGCAGGAGCCGGACGGTATGTATGGTCGAGGCGAGAGGCTGGGTGGAGGGCAGCGGAACACCGGCTGCCGCAGTCTCGCGTCTCCGCTCGCCCTAGGAGGATGTGTCGGGAACGTAGTGGACGACACTTCCGAAGAGGATGAAGCGAGCGTCAAAGAGCACAAGGCGAAGCCTTACCTCTTTCCCGGCAGGTCTGGTGCGGACGCAATGGAGCGAGAGCGGAATGGAGTCCGTGCCTGTCCTGCCTATGGGGAGTGGCGAGCCGCGCTTCTCTGGCCGACAGGCCTGTGAAGTGTAGAGGAACGAGCCTCTCCCGGACAGACATTGCGGAAGTGGACGGCGACGTAAGGAGCTGTCGTCTTCCGCAATACAGCTGACATACAGTGAGCGGATGCGAACGATCTGAAACAACATCGGCGAAAGCCGATACCTTGCCGACATAGTGATTTCTTGAAGTTGAGAGCTCCGCTCGAAGACTTGAGGAAATCACGGAGAAGGCCTGCAGCTGTGCTGCTAAGGCTGGTGGCTCTTTTGGACTTCCGGCCATCTTTCAAGGGATTGACGGCATTTAACAGGAAGAGGTTGCGGTCGGAGAACAAACCCACGCATCGTATGCCAGAAGTCCTGAACTCCCTGACGGGCCTGGAGCGCGTTGGCCCCTAAAGGGAGTTCAATGTCGCCAGCCGCCCCGACGGAGCGGATTCGGAGGTGGACGGTCGAACTCGCACTGCCGGAGATAGTTAACATAATCGGGGTTGTGTAATCTGGCGGCGATAGCCGACTGTTACACAACTAAGCTCCGATTATGTCTAACTTTCGGATTCGAGGGACAAGGCTCGCGCCGCACTTTCGGAGCGGAGTCGGTTATGGCCCCTGTGGGGCTGTAGGGGATATTATGGTCGAGTATTCCGACTTTCGGAGAAAGGCGGAAGTCTCGACACCGTTACTGTATTATCGAGCGAGTTTGGAAAGGCCGGAGGTTTGGCGGTCGGAGTGAAACGGAGAGCGTCAATCTTCCGGTTCCGCTCTGCCCATAAGGCAAGTCGTTCGGCATCGCAGCGTGAGCGGAGATGACGAATGTCTTGCCGGGCGGTTGCTTCGGAAGCTTTGCTTCCGTCATAATAACATCAGCGGACTGACGGAAGGAAGTCGGCTGATACCTCTCTGCCCATTGGGAAAGTATTCTGGCGTTGAAGCGGTAGCGGAAATGGCAGGGGGCTTTCTTGGCGTTTCTATTTGTGTTTTATATAACACCCTTTGGATATAACCGATAGCTATAATTTAAGCATTTTATGTAAAAAACTTTTCTTTGATACTGTAATGTTAGCAGTGCCATTCATACCTGGAAACAGTACAATGCCATTGTTATGCTGAATGTCCATATAAACAGTAAAAAAGTTTTTACCATTGACATTATAAACTTCTTTATCTATAGAGCTAACAACAGTTGTAGTATATCCATAATCAAAAGATGGATATCCTTCAAACTCAATGTTAGCATTCATCCCTTCATATATGGTGTTGACATATAAGTAAGGAACAAATGCGCGTATTTGAACTTTATCATCCGTATTAATGATCATTGCACTTACTTGTAAATTATCTGGATAAGGAATAAAATATGTAACTGCAAGCAATGAAAATATTATTACGGATATCATTAGTGTACCGTATCTTACAAGAAAAGAAGGTATTACACTCAAAATCTGTTGTGTTTTCTCACTACGAAGCTCTATGTTGTCAATATTAGCCATAATCAATTCCCTAATTCTAGCTGGTTTTTAACGAGGTTATAATATACACCTTTTCGAGCAATCAATGTGCTATGATTCCCAACTTCCACCACCTTTCCAGCGTCTAATACCACTATTTGATCAGCATTTTTTACCGTACTGAGTCTATGTGCCACGACCACAACTGTACGACCTTTATAGAACTCATTCAGGTTTTCAACAATCGCATATTCATTCTTCGCATCCAGTGCGTTTGTGGCTTCATCAAGGAATATGAATTGAGGGTCTTTATATACTGCACGAGCAATAAGGATACGCTGTTTTTGACCTTGACTTAACCCCATGCCATCACGACCTATCTTTGTGTTGTACTTCAATGGCAACCCTAAAATATAGTTATGGATATTTGCTATTTCCGCTGATTTAACGAGGCGTTCTTTGTCTATCTCGCCATCATCCACTGCAATATTTCTTGCAATAGACTCTGAAAATATTACGCCATCCTGCATTACGACACCACATTGTCTGCGCCACCATTTTAGGTTTATTTCGGCAATATCATTATCTCCAATTTTTATATTGCCATTCCCGATAGGATAATAACCGAGCATAAGTTTGATTAGTGTAGTCTTGCCACTTCCGGAGGCACCAACGATTGCCGTTACCTTTCCTTCGGGAATATGAAAGCTTACATTATTAATCGTATTCTTGATGGCATGCTGGTCATACTTAAATACAATGTCATTTAAAGTTATTGAATGTTTAGAATCTTTGAGTGACGTAGTTGTGCGGCAACTGTCCTCCTCTTCTTGACTCATATGAATTTCATTAATACGTTCAAGGCCAATTTTTACTTCTTGAATAGAGTATAAGAAGTTCATTAATTGATCAACGGGACTATTTAATTGACCTATTATATATTGAATGGCTAACATCATACCTAATGTGATGTTCCCATTTATAACTGCGGTTGCAGACAATACAGTAATAATAATATTTTTAGTTTCATTAATAAAGATACTTCCAGCCTCTTGTGTTTGCTGAAGTTTTAGATTCTTCATCTGAACCATAAATAATTCAGTCTGTACATCTTCCCACTCCCACCTTCTTCGTTGTTCACAATCTTGCAGTTTTATTTCTTGCATAGAGGTTATAAACTGATATGTATAATTGTTGTTTTTAGCTTGTTTTTCAAACAACTCATAATCAAGAACTCTACGCTTATCAAGAAAAAAAGCGACCCAAACACCATACGCCATACTACCAGTGAGAAATACAACAAATATTAGTTTGTCATAAATGAATAATACTATACCCAATATTGCAAAACTTAACATAGAAAACATTACACTCAGCATCTGGTTGGTCAAGAATTTCTCTACGCGACTATGATCTTGCATACGTTGAAGTAAGTCACCCATTAATTTAGTATCAAAGAATGACATCGGCAATTTTAATAGTTTAATGAAGAAATCGCTGACTAGTGAAATATTGATACGCATACTTATATGGAGCAATAGCCACCTGCGTACAAAGTCTATTATTGCACGGCTAAATGTCAGCATTATCTGTCCTAGAAGAACCAACCATATAAAGTTTACATCTTTGTGAGTAATGCCTACATCAACAATTGACTGTGTAAGAAATGGGAATATCAATTGTAAAATGCAACCGACAAATAATCCTAGGATTATCTGTCCAAAGTACTTTTTATATTGCTTAATATATCCGAACAGGAATGAAAATGTTCTCTTGTTCTCCAACGGCTCATCGATTCTATCATAGAACACTGAGGTTGGTTGTAAAAATAGAACGATGCCGCGCTCCTTACCATTGGAGATAGTGCTTAGCCAATTCTTCTTAAATTCTTCCAATGAATATGTGATCAACCCTTTACCTGGATCCGCGATATAGAATTTCTTTCCATTTTTAATCCGATACAATACAACGAAGTGGTTTTGTTTCCAATGCAATATACAAGGTTGCGCTATGTTTATAAGTTGTTCTATTGACGCCCTGCTAAACATTGAATCGAATCCTATTTGCTCACCGCTTTCACTTATGCTAAGTAATGATACACCTTCTGTTGATGCACGACAAAGTTGTGAAAGATCTTCAACACTATACCTCTTTCCATAATGCCTACAAATCATCGCTAAACAGGCGACTCCGCATTGCATCGAATCTAATTGTTTAATAAAATGAAATCTCACGGCTAATATTATTTTGCTGTGTTTGAATCAGTAAGCCCGGAATCATTGTCAGCATTGCTGATGCGTTTTCCGGCGTGGCCACGGGACTTGCCTTTATAAAGGTGACAGGTGAATTTCACGGAAATGAGATTCCTGAAGTTGTTCCATTTGGTCTCTTCCGAATATCGAAATCCGTTTATGTCAGCGTAGGACTTTGTCGGGTTTGGATTATGGACATATTCCAAACCCACAGACATTGATTTGAATTTGTATAAGACCGATGCTGTCGTGTTGAATCCCGTTTTGGTGTAAACATCTCCGTCAACCAATGTCATCGGAAGGTTCGCGTTCCATATAATCTGCCAATTCCCAGGCAGCAACTGAACACTTACGCCAGCATTATGAAGGTTATGGTTCACAGGATGGTTGGGAGTACTGTATTCCAAGCGCTTATAATTGTAGAAAGGTTGGAAAGCAATCCACTTGATTGGCTTGTAACTCAATGATATTGACATCTGCAAACTATGCACATCATTGACACTTACCATACGTCTTATGATATTTCCCCTTTCGGCAAACAACACCGGCATATTCTTATCCGGGTAATATGAATATGACACCGACGGAGCGAGATATAGCTTGCCATCTTCAGACGCGTACTTGTAGCTCAGATTCGCATAATAGTAATAATAGGGTTTCAAGCCAGTGTTCCCTTGTGCGAAGAAACACTCATCGATGGTCACGACACTGTTTGTCAGATCACCTATATTCGGCACGGATGAGTTGACAGAAGCCGTCAGCCTCATCGCGGAACGCTTGCTGTATTGCAGGTTCAAGGCAAGCGACGGACGGAACACCAGATAGTTATGAACTTCATTCGCCGCCGTCAGATAATGATTGTTCTCCAGCCCCAAACCGGCATTGTACGAGAATATTCCGACTGAATTGCTGTAATCGGCGTAAACATATTCCTTATGAGTCCTGACAGTGGAATTTTCAATGGAATTATATGTCTGGTCAAGATTTTTATACTGGTAGTATGCCCCAAAATTGAAATTCCCGTTCCAGACCTTGTCGCTGAACAATGCCTCCGCTATCAATGAATATGATTTATTATCAATATGGTTGTTGAACGAGTACCATCCGACATCGCTTGACAACATATTATCAGAATCGGATTCATGATATGTGTTCAGCACATTGAATGAGACGCTCCTGTTTTGATTGAATAGATGCGTGTAATACAGATCAGCTGAAACTAACGAATAATCACTCTCAAGCCTGCGGGTGTTGGTCAAAGGGGGCTCGCCTGAGCCGATCAGTTTCTGGGAATATTCCTGTCTGCCGGGAGATTTGCGATATTCCACCTTTGCATTGAAAAGATTCCTGCCCTGATAGCGTTGGTACGCCATCTGGCCGATATGATATCGTCCTTTGTAACCGCCGGAAACGCCTCTATATTCATTCGTCTTGTCGGAATAGAAATATGTGTTGTTCATACGGTTGTCATTCAGAGTGCGGTAGTCGATGAAGTATGCCGCCGTAAACATATTCAAAGAATCCATATAGGCCACTGACAACATATCTGTGCCATAGCCGGTTGTGACGCCGTTTTTAGTGTCAAGGTACAGACTGTAGAGCCTGTCGGCTTTCTTCTTTGTCGTCACGTCTATCACCGCACCGATATTCTCGTGCGCATACCTTGCGGGAGGGTCGCTATAGAAGATAATATTCTTTATGTCATCGGCTTTAAGCAGCATCAGGTCACGCGCGGGTCTTCGCATACCGTCAATCAACACGAGTATGCTCTTGTTGTCAACCGTGACCAGCTCTCCGCTTGAAGCGTTGGTTTTAAACTGTGGCAGATTTCCGATGGCATCCAGTGCGTTATTCCCGACTTTCCTTGCGCTTCCACTCAACATCAATAGGTCCTTGTTTCCGAAAGTGTTCAGAATCTGAGGAGAGACAACCACCTCATCGAGCGGCAAAGCGTCCTCATTCAGAACTATTTCTCCAAGATTACCGGGAAAGCAAACGCGATTTAATGTCTCATAACCGACAAATGAGATTTGAAGCAGGTACTTTTTATCCTCTTTGACTTTCAGTTCAAAAGAGCCGTCAAGGTCCGTTGTCGTTCCGGTGATCAGGATTGAATCAGGCAGGTTATAAAGGACGCAGTTCACAGCGACAATCGGATTCGCCTCCGTGTCTATGACTTTACCACGAATATATTCTTGCGAGTATGCGGTTTGGCTAATGCAGAAAAACACGCTTGATAGGATTAAAATGCACAACGCTCTTCTCATATTGTTAAAATCAAGTTAATTTCGATGTTAAATTACAAAGAGTATATTTCAACATAAATTAATTCATTTCAGATTACTGCTACATTATAGACTAATATTCAGATAGTTATAAAAAACATTGCATTGGTTTCCAATTGCAAAGTTATCTTGAAATAGTTTAACCGAAGAACTTATCTTTTCATATTTTAACCTATAACTAATTGATTATCAATGGGGGTGGGTTATATAGTTTCACCGTAGAGCATTATCGTTTCAGATGAAACCAGAACAATGCTCAATTGTTAATATAGTTGACATTAATTGGAGATTCAAATCATATAGAAGGTATTCACAGTCACAGTGCACTGTGTTATGTCAAACTATAGAAAAGCGCCCCAGACTACGTCTAAATATGAGTATCTGGAAATTCTTAACTCTTGTCAAGGCTGACAGTTTACTAGCATAAGTAGGCAGAGTATAGATTTAAGACTCGTTTTTACAGTCATAGTCAGGCAAGAAGACAATATTTAGCAATTTTTAGACATGATTTTTGGGGAAAATCATAAAAAACAAGTACATTTACATCTAGTTGAAAGAAAACGGTGCAGACCTATTCTTGGGAATAGGGACTCTATTGACAACGGCATTGCCATAATGGAACTAGTGCAGTGTACGAAGGGCGACAGGATACTTGTTTATTCAGCTGAACGGTCAAGAATAAAAGGCATTTGTCTGATTAATTTCTACCGTATTGTACGAAGCAAGTTCTACCTACAATCGACTGATAATTAACTAAGAATAGTTGATGAAAAAAATAGTACATATATGAATATGAAGCATTATTTATCGGTCATCATTCTTGCGATTTGTTTGATCTCTTGCAATAGCCATTCGCACTGCAGGGAGACTCTTTCCCAAATGGAATCATACATTGAGGAAAGGCCGGACAGTGCCCTAGCTGTTCTGAAGCAAATGAATGCTTCCGAATTGTCCGGCAAAGAGGAAAAAGCCAAACACGCTTTGCTCTACTCCATGGCGTTGGATAAGAATGTCATTGACAAGACCGATTTCGAGGTCCTGCAACCGGCCATAGATTATTTCGAGAACAAAGGTGGATCGGCTACCGACAAAATGCGTACATACTATTGCCAAGGACGAATCTATCAGAATCAGGGAAATGACGCCTTAGCTATGGAGTGTTTTGTGTCAGCGTTGTCGGAAGGAAAAGAATCAGATGACAAACTGACTAAGGCGAGGATACTGTTCACTCAAGGTGGAATATACAACAAGGTGTTTGAATGGGACAAATGTATCTCGACCTACAACGAGGCGGGTAATTATTTCCAAGAATGCGGCAGGACCAGCAGCTACATTAATTGCATAGCCAGCATCATCAATGTTTACACGATAATCGGTGATGTCGAACAGGCTGAGCATTATATTACAATAGGACTAAATAACCTTGCGGAATGTAGCATGTGGATAAAAGGCTATTTCTATTCAAACTATATCATATTCCTAACAAGCCACAGGCCTGATCGGGTTGCTGAGGTCAGGCGAATTCTTGACATTTATCTTGACTCAGTGGACTCAAGTTATATAGATTGGCTTTCAGTTTCTTACGCTTACCTGAATATCGGAGATATGACCCAGGCAATGGAAGCCATCAAACGAGTGAATAATATCCCCAATGCCCAGCAGCAAGTTAGATATTATGCGCTGCTAGCGGATATTCATAAGCATAAAGGGGAATATGAAAAAGCCTTGGATGGCTATCTTAAATATGTCAAGATGACGGATTCTTTGGATTACGAGAAGTCAAAGGCCGGCATCGAGTTTATAGAGGAAAGGCATTCGTTGGAATTGAAGAACATCCAGGACAAAGAGCGGAGTGACCGCCGGGTGCTGGCCGCCATAGGAGTCATCATTATATTCCTTTCATTGCTCGTCATAATCCGGTACAGATTGAAAGTGAAAACTGTCGAATCCGAGTTGGCGAAACAAGAGAAGGAGAAATACAGACTGCTATATAATCAGATAGAGCAGGAAAGGGATAGTCTGACTGAGATCCTTGAACGTAGTAATGAACTTGAAGGGGCGGCGAAAAACGCGCTGCTGGAAAGGTTGACCTTGCTTAACCGCTTCTTTTTGGCGTATATAACCGACAACAGAGATATGGATAGAAAGGTGAATCAAGAGATGGAGAAGCTTGTCGCGAATAAGGAGGTTTTCATGTATTCCACCCGGTTGGCATTCGCCGGCAGTCATCCCAAATTCATCAAGCATCTTGAAGACCGTGGCTTGAATGAATGGGAAATAAACTACTGCTGCCTGTATGCATTGGGACTGAAAGGAAAAGAAATCGGGGAATATATCCAACTGAAGAGCCACTTCAATAACAGCAGCGACATCCGAAAGAAACTGGGATTGGGAGAGCACGATGTTAATTTGGGGACATATATTCGCAAGTTGCTACGTGGAGAAATAATTTGACAACAACATGCATTTAACTGACAGACTGCGCATTTTGCGTATTCTGTCAGTTTTGTCGTTATTGCGTATTTCGCCGTTTTCCATTATCGTTTCGACCGGTATTTCTGTTTCGGGTGATTGGGCGTGTCAGGATATAGCCGTTCAATAATTCCTAACTTGACCATTTGAGGCAGTATGGTCTCTTTTATGTATTTTGAGGTTTTACCTGTAAACACAACAATATCCTCAGGTGTATGCCACGAGTCACAGAACGATTGAATTTTTGCCCATAATTCCTCTTTTGATACTCTTTTCTTTGCGCCATAAATATCCACCAAGGAAGGATGATTATTTCCCAAACTCCCCCGATTAGCATCTGAACTCCCCTTGTTAACTCCCCCAACTTCTTCTTTAGTGGGGTAGTTCACATTCTTTATGATAGTATAGAAGACATTGGCCTCTGACATAAATTCCGGACACAATTCTGCATTATAACCGTCAAGTTGGGCGGAAAGGTCACAAATCTTCCGTAGGCCGGAGCCTCGTTTTTCCATATACCCCAAGTGAGTGAAAACATCCGCCAGTATAGGGTTCCTTCGTACTGAAGGTACTTTAGAAATATCTCTGTTTTGGATCAGCGTGCCATCAAACATACCGCCAGGGCTATTGAACTCTATGCGATCATCAAATATGTCAATATGGACTTCGCCTCCAATAATGGTGTAGTCACGGTGAATCAGATGATTGACAATGGCTTCCAACACGGCTCTTTCGGCATAGTCCGGGATATTCTTACGTCCATCCGGGAGTTTCATCCACCCGCTGTTGGTGTTCGAGTTCACGAAATCCACACCTGCACGTAGCAGAAGGAGCAGGTTGCCTTGATACTCGTGGTCATTGATTGCATCTGTCTTGGCCAGCCCGGCCCAACGTGTTCCGACAAGTTTTGAGTTGTATGCATTGCAATTGTCAGAGAATAGCACTCCGGCCTGTGTCAAGAAGCAGTCTGATGTGACAAGCCCCATAGACTCTAGCATTTTCTCATCAAATGGTTGTCCGACTCTACCAGAAAATGTGTTTGCTAAAATCGTAAAAGAGTTATCAGAGCGTTTTGCCGAGGTTCTCTGTGCGTCAAACGTTGAGTTCGTTCCTTTAAGCACTAAAGTAAGCAGCTGATGTTGGGCGGCTTGAACACTTTCGTTTCCTATTCGAATGAAAGCGGAACGGTTTCCATCCAAATAGTAGTAATATGGTGTTTGCCGGCCTTCTGACACTTTAACCTCAAGAACCACCTTGTTTTCGGATTTATGGGGTGTAAGTTCAAAATCCGGGATTGGATCAAGGTGAGCTTTGATCTCTTGACTTATGAACTCGGCATCGGCCTGAGCGCATTCCAAACCTATGATATCTCCCGAATCATCTATACCGAAAAAGAGACTGCCGCCCTTAGTGTTAGCAAAGGCAGAGATGCTTTTCAGCCAACTCTTTGTTTTCTTCTTTTCTACAGATTCTTTAAAATCGTAGGTTGAGCATTCTACGTTCAATATTTTGCCAAGTGTCATACCCATAAGTGTCATTGTCTTATGCAAAGGTACGTTTTTATTCTATTTCTTCCGATACTTACCGTGCGAGACGTTCTCCAACTGGCCGGTGTCACACCAGCGGCGGATGATGCGGTCGGCGGTGCGAGGATTGACACCGAGGGATGTGGCGAGTTCGGTGTATGTCTGGCGGTCGAAATCTGGTGGGAGGGCTTCGAGGAACTGGCGTTGCTGGAGAGTGGTTCTTGTGGAGACCGAGGATGTAAGCTGAGCCGTGTCTGCTTTTGGAAGGGAGAGGAAGATGTGGGCGTTGTGACGAAGGATTACCGAGGCCATCGTCATTGCGCTTTGGTAGTCGGTGTCGAGGCAGGTCAGTCTGTCCTCGATGATGCCATCTTCCATTATGCGGAGGGCGGACAGGATCATCGCGAGACGGAACGTTATCAGGCCGAGGCGGCGGACGGAGGCGACGAACTCGTCTCCGCAGCTGGCGCTGTATTCTGATTGCCAGGCGGAGAATCTTTCGTTGAAGTCAGCGGCCTGGACTGGTGTGAGGGCGAAACGGATGTCCTGGGCTTTTTCGAGGATGGTGTGAAAGTCGTGAAACTCTCGGCCGAGTGCCTGAAAGTGTTCGTCAAGGCTGGTGTCGGTGTGGGTGTTGAACACATCGTTCTAGACGAGGCGGAGATCCAGGAAGTAGAAGATGAAGCGGCTGAATAGGCCGTTCTCGGCGTCGGTGATGAGATTGAGGATCTGTCGCGGTGTGCCGGTGAGGAGTGTCGAGAGACGCGGGCTCTTGATATTCACATATTCACGGTCCTTGCGGCGGATGTAGGATATGGTCTCGTGGTGGAAAGCCTTGCGGAAGCCGTCGGAGTAGTTGCCGTAGTCGGAGCCGAATGTGTTGGCGAGGGTGTCGCCTTCCGTCTCGAACATCAGGCCTGTGCCGCCGTTGTCATTGAGGACTTGATATACTGCGGTGGCTGAGGAGTTGGCAGGGATGAAGAGCATACGCATCGGAGGTTCTTCGGGCTTCTCCATATCGACTTTCTTCTTGCCGGCGGCATTGTATTCCGCAAGCTTGTGTTTGTATTCGATGACTTCGGCCTCGTTGATTTCGCGGAGACGGTCGTGGATGGGTTCGACGATATATCGGCAGAGTGCGAGACGGCCTTTGCCGGAGGAGGCCTTGGCGGTGACGAATAGGAATATGTTCGGATAGACTGTGCGGTCGGCATAGACTCCGAAGATGTGAGGGAGGCAGGCGGAGATGACGGCCATCGTGCCGAGGATGAGGATGTCCGCGTCTTCCGGGGAGTTCGACTTGGAGACTACCTTTTCGAGGAATGACGGAAGTGCGCCTTGCAGGTCGGGAGAGAATGTCGGGAGGGGCAGGTCTTCGTCAATATTGACAATATTGTCAGAATGCGCGGTATTGACAGTTTGCGCAGATTTAGGATTGGATCTTTTCGTGGACGGATTCTGTGAATATGCGCATTGTGCGTATTCTGTCATTTTTATCAATTCTGTCGTTTTCGCGCGTTTTGCGGTGATGAGGCTGATGCCGTGCTCCTTGGCGAGCTGGAAGAACGTGCGGATGGTGATGCCCGTGCCGTGGGCGTTGAGGCAGCGGTCATATTGCTTGTCGCATTCCTCCGAAGTGTAGCATAAACAAAATATTAAGAAATATGAAGGATTTGATTGCATGCTGCGGATTGGACTGTGAGAATTGCGATGCACGCAAGGCCACGGTGAACAATGATGACGCGCTTAGGAAAAAGACTGCCAAGCAATGGGCCGAGGCGAATGACGCCCCTATCAAGCCCGAGCATATCAACTGTATGGGATGCCGGACGGAGGGCGTGAAGTATCTCTATTGCGTCGATCTTTGTCCGGTCCGCAAGTGCGTGAGTGAAAAAGGTTACGACACATGCGCAGACTGTGCGGAGATCGACGCTTGCGAGGTGGTCGCACAAGTCTTCAAGAATGCGCCTGAGGCCCGTGGCAATCTTAAGACAGAACGCCTGGCGACAGAATTGTATAAGGCTTTGGGCGTGCTTGGCATACCATGGCTATCAATGCTGTACTTCTAATCGTATGGTTTTTGCAGGAGCGTGAACGGACATATTCATTGGATAATTATGAGAGGAACAGTAGTGATTTTGACTGTATTCGCGTTTTCCTGCGCTGTAATGACCGCACAGGACAAGACGGTGGTCAAGGGAGAGTTAGGACCGGAAGGTGCGCCTAAGGAAGTGGACTTCTTTTACCGGAGCGGTGAGAGTGTGAGTGTTCCGGTTGAGAACGGACGTTTCCGTGTGGAACTACCGACTGACGTTACCAGGTCATACGATGTAGGCATGGGGCGCCATGTCAAGGTGACCATCGTGCCTGAAGGCGGCACCTTGACCATCAGCAGGCGGCCTGACGGACGTTGTACGGTAAGCAGCGACAAGGTTAATTCATTGACCGTGGCGCTGGACTCTCTGATGTCGTTCCGCCTGAGAAACTATAAGGACAGCACATTGATGATCAATGAATATAAAAGGGTTATCCATGCCAATCGTGACAACGCTGTGGGTTACATGGCATTGTTCTTCTTGACGAATTTCGGTAACACGGATCCTAAGACGCGGTTTGAGCTTGCGGGGACATTGGCCCCGAATATGCTGGCGGAGCCAAGAACAGCCAAACTGAAAAGGGACATAGAGGCGGTCTATAATACTTCTGTAGGAATGAGGTTCCAAGACTTTGAGGGAATTGACATGGCTGGAAACACGGTTCGGCTTTCAGATTATGCCGGCAAAGGAAAATATATTCTGTTGGATTTCTGGTCGACCAGTTGCGGTCCTTGCCGCCGTGCGTTCCCGCATATCATGGAATTGTACGAGGAGTTTGGAGGAAATAGGTTTGATGTCATTGGTGTCCCCCTCTGGGAGGAGGCAGGTCAGTCGAAGGAGACGGTCAGGGAAAAAAGCTTGACTTGGAAGAATATCCTTGGTACGGAGGAATCGGCCGCGGAACTCTATGGCGTGACCTTTGTGCCTACGTACCTGCTGCTCGCTCCTGACGGAACAATACTCGCTCGCGCTGACTTGTCAGAGATAGAGCGGATGATCAGAGAATCAGTCAGATGATGCGTGACATTATCTGATGAATTTTTGTATATGGCTAAAAAACATTACATTTGTGAATATAAGTGCGGCGGCATCTGCCTGTTCGCGGAAATTGAAAAGTAGTGTATTTGAAGACTATATTAAGAATCATTCTTGTCTCCGCTGGAGTCGCGCTGTGTGGTTGCGGTGACTTTGAATCCACTGAATCTGAGGTGATTCCATCCTCGGTGAATGTCGTTTTCGCTGTCGGGAACACCCCGAGGACGAGAACGGAATACGATGTGGAGACCAAACGCTTTGTGTGGAATGATGGCGACAAGATTGCTGTCTGGGCAAAATCCCCGGACGGATCATACGCTTTGGATAATCAGGCGTTCCGTTTGATGGCGGTTGCCTCTGACAAGTCCGAGGCCTATTTCACGGCCACCCTTCAGTCCCCGATGGCTGAAGGAACATATTCATACTACATGACTTACCCTCTTCCGGAATCGATGGGTGGCATGACCGCCACATTCACTGTTCCGTCTGTTCAGGATGGCACGGCTTCGGATGGAGTGGACATAATAGTGGCGGAACCGATCTCCGGACCGGCCTTGGAGCCGGTTAAGGAGGCGGCACCTATCGTGTCCGATGATGTGCTGAATGTCAGAATGAGACATCTGCTGCATTTCCTGAGGTTCTATATTCCTGAAGGGAATAACTTGCTGGGGGAGCCGGTGAAGAGAATCGAGTTCACGATGCCGCGGGCGGTGGCCGGCAATGTTTCGGTGGACGTCACGGATGCTTCCACCGCCAGTCTTGGCGATGGCGTGAACGGGATGACATTGGAACTTCGGAATCCGATCGACGAGTCGGCGGACGGGACGGAAGTGGCTGTCGCCGGCATATTCCCTCCTCGGATGGCATATTCTGCCGGGGATCGGATTACGGTTGACGCCTATTCGGAGAATAAGTGCGCGTCGGTCTCTTTCTCATTGGCGGGGCGTGATTTCGCGGCCGGGCATACTACTAAGGTTCCGTTAAAAATGACTGAGGCGAAGCCTATTGAGTATGAATTGAAATTTATGCTCGCATCCAACAATTTGGGTGAGGATGTGCAAGACATCAGGATTACTTTGCCGGATGATGCTGTGTGGCCGGGATTGTCGTCGTCTGAGTTGAGAATAGATGGTGGCAATGACGGACTTGTGAGAATTGGTGACACGTACGTATTCCGGACTAAGGATAAAGCATTCTTCAAGGGATTGTCCTCGAAGCGGCTTGCCGTGACCTATGAGTCGGAAAGCGCTGTCGTTTCGGAGACTGTGACATTAGGCGACTTTTCTTCGTCCATCAGGGGAGAATGTGAGTTGAATTGCCCTTATCTGTTCTTTGAGGACTTCAGCTGGGTGGAAGGCTTCAATTCGAATGATGAGTATGGTTGGTCAAGTCCGGGAAGTTTTTCACCGCATCTTTTTGCGCCTTATACCATCAATGCTGAGAATCCTTGGAGTCCAGAGAAAGGTGGCTGGAGTGCTGCCAGGGCTGGAGCGCAGGCTGGAACCGCAATCAGAATCGCTTGTCGTAGGGAAACTAGATTGGCCAACTATTCTGCCAGGGCGGATTCTCCATTCCTTTCCGGATTGAAGGATGGTAAGACTGTGAACCTAGATATCACGTATGATTATTCTATGGGCAGGGAGGGAACTCCGAAAATAGCCCAAACCGTATATTTCGGTTATATCACTACAAGTAAGAACCCCTCTAGTGGCGATGAGACTGGTACGTTTCCGGAATCGTTCAAGATTAATGAGACAACTGGCTCATATACAAATATCAACCATACGGCAAATACCTTATTGAAGGGTGTTGGTGCTCCGTTGAGGTTGAGTTGGAGAACAATGCCCGATAAAGACTGGGGAGCCAACAACAACACCTGCTGGCTCTACATAGACAACATAAAAGTTAAGATCGCAAAATAATTAATGATATGAAAATTGACATAATCGCTCTTGGAATATTGACACTGGCCCTTATGTCGGTGTCCTGCTCCGAGCAACAGACAAGTCAGGACGGACATGTCTCGTTTTCCTTGAACCCTGACGGTCAGGTGGCCGTGGTGTCGAGGAGCAACGTGTCCGACTACACAACACTTCCTGATGCCGGGAAGTTCACGATCGCCCTTACAAACAGCAACGGTGACGAGATCTATGCCGGAACACTTGAAGGCTATGACGCTTCCACGGCCCTGAAGACAGGAAACTATTCGGTGAAGGCGAATTATGGCTCAGTCGCTGACGAGGGCTTTGGAAAGCCTTGCTTCTCAGGAGAGACATCGTTCTCGATTGTCGGCGGCGGCACCGCTTCGGTGACTATCCCGGTCTCTCTGACGAATGCTATCGTGAAGGTCGAGTGCACAGAGACCTTCGATGCGTATTATACGGATTATTCCTTCTCGGTGAAGACAGGTGGCGGAACCGTGATAGATTTTCCTAAGGGGGAGACAAGAGCCGCGTTTGTCGATGCCTACATGATCTCTGTGTCAGGTACGTTGACAAGTCAGAGTGGCAAGACCCAGGAATTTTCCAAGGAGTACAGATCCCTTTCTCCGAAAACCTGCTACACTATCAAGTTCGATGTGTCCAATGTGGGAGGAAACTCTATTTCCATCTCCTTTGATGATACGATTGAAGATGTTGAACTGACGGAAGTTGAACTTAACGACTGACAAGATGAAAAAGATTTTTTACATATTTCTGGCCGCCGTCATGGTTTTGGCGGTGTCCTGCAAGAAGGACAATTTCAATTACGGCAAGGGTGACAGGACCGGCACGCTTTCGTTTGACGGCCTTTCCATAGAGGTCTCTGACGAGCTTCATAAGGTCACGACCAAGGCTGAGGCCGCCGGTGATGACTACACGCTGTTCCTTTATGACAATGCCGGCAAACTTGTCTGGCAGAAGACCTATCAGGAGGTGCGCGGCGGTGGCGATGTCTCTCTTCCGGAGGGTGACTATAGCCTGGAAGCCCGCTCGACCAGCGCTGATGTTCCAAACGCCAAGTTCAACGCTCCGGTCTATGGCGCCACAAAGGACTTCGCGATCAAGGCTGGAGTGACCACGACGCTCGGTTCAATCACCTGCAAGCTTCTTCAGGCTGTTGTCAGCGTTGGATACAACGAGGATTTCCTTAAGTCGGTCACTGGTGACGGGGCCGCTACCGTGGAGTTGGCGGCAGGTTATCCTTTGGAGTATAAACTGGAATATTCAAACGGCAATCCGACATACGACCGCCGCATGGGTTATTTCGCGGTGAATGGCAATGATGCCACTATCGCTTTGGTATTCAAAGGCTCCATTGACGGCAAGACCCAAAGGATGCGCGCGACCATCACCAATGTGAAAGCTCAGGACTGGCACGTGGTCACCATCATAAAGAAAGTCGATGCCTCCGGCAACGCTTCTTTCACTGTTGAGATCGATGGCTTGGTCGAGGATGCCGAATTGAATGGTGACGTGACCGCTGAAGAGCCTGGTGACGGCAACGATCCTAACGCTCCGATCGGGGACGGAGGAATCGAACTTATCAGTACAAGCATTTACGACATAACAAAGACTGTCACTGTGCCGGAGACCGGGGCATTCCCGCTCACGATGACAGCCAAGATTCCTAACGGCGTGCGTAAGTTCACAGTTGACATCGCTTCCACCAACGCTGACTTCATCAATTCCGTGAACTCGGTCGGTGGAACCACACTTGATCTGATCAATCCTTCTGAGGCGGCGATGGGTGTTTTTGACATCGTTCCGTTCCCTCACGGCGCGGAATTGTCGGGCAAGACGGAGATTGAATTTGACCTTTCCGACGCGCAGGCTCCGCTTCTGGCGTTCAAGGGCACGCACACATTCACGATGAATGTTATTGACAACAAGGGCTGCCGCAAGAGCATCCCGATCAGTCTTGAGGTACTTTAGGAGGAATGAATATGAGAAATAAACTCACAATCATAACATTGTCTCTTTCGGCGCTCGCGTTTGGAGCCTGTGCCAACTATGGTGAGACTCCGGCCGCTAAAGGAGTGTTCAGTCTTGATGTAAGGATGGGTGAGCCTGTGTCCAGGGCCGTCATGAGCCAGGAGGAACTTCTTTCCTCCGCGAAGGTAAGCATCTATAAGGGTGACTTCTCCGGCAAGGTCCGTGAATATGAATATTCACAGATGCCACAGGCCATCTATCTGCCGGCTGATGATTATCGCGTTGACGTTATCGCCGGAGAGGCTGTCAAGGAGAATCCTGCGGCGGCGTCTTGGGAGCAGAAAAGTTACAAGGGATCTTCCGATGTGACTGTCAAGGCCGGAACATCCAGCAGCGTGACCGTTACAGCGAAGGTTTCCAATGTCATCTCCAAGGTTGCTTTCGACCAGACTGTCGCGGATGCTTTTCAAAGTGGCTACACTTGTGAGGTCAGCCTTGCCGATACTGACGGACGGTTGGTCTATGACGCTTCCAACAGCGGCTCGGACGGTTTTTTCATTCCTTCCGGTTTCGAGCCTTCGCTTTACTGGAATTTCTCCGGGACGTTGAAGAAGGATGGGAGCACATTCACAAAGTCGGGTGAGATCAAGTCTGTCGAGGAAGGCAAGAGGTATAGGCTGAACCTTAAATATACGGAGAAAGACGGTCTTCTGGCCTTCGACCTTCTGGTGGATGATTCTACGAACAACATTTACGATGACATCATCTTCGAAGGGACCTCGACGGGAATCGCCCAGTCATCCAGATATGAGATCTGGGCCGGACACTTCACGGCCCATGCCGATGTCGATGAGGCTCAGTACGACAAGGATAAGGTTCGCTTTGAGGTACGTGAGAAAGGTACTCAGGACTGGACTCCGGTGACAGCCGTAAGGGATTCTGAAGGCACATTCAGCGCGGAGATCAAAGGTTTGGCTCCTTCCACGGTTTACGAGTATCGTCTCGTGCTCACATCCCTTGAGTCAGGTGAGGAGGAGATTCTTGCCGCACCGTCGGATGTGACAACCGAGAATGCGGTGCCTGTGCCTAACGGAGGGTTCGAGACGACATCCAATGATGAAAGCAACAAGTACAAGTCTTTCTACGATCCTTCCTCATCGGATCCTACTCTGCAAAAACAATGGTGGGGTAATGGCAACAAGGGCGCGACCCTTGTCGGTTCTGGTTCCGTGATCTGTTATCCTGACGCTTCTGACTACAAGGAAGGGACGCAGTCCGTGTGTCTCCAGTCACGTTGGGTTGTCGTTAAGTTCGCCGCTGGAAACCTTTTCAGCGGGCATTTTGGAGACCTTATCGGAACCACTGGAGGAACTGTTTACTTCGGAAGGCCGTTCACCGCAAGGCCTACAGCGTTGAGGTTATGGGTGAAATATTCCGGAGGTGTCATCAACCGTGAGTCCGGCAATGTCCCTTCTGACGGAAAGAAGGGTAACTATGACAAGGCATCCATAAGAATCGCTTTGGGCACATGGGATTACAAGCGTTATGGCGGAGACGCGGACAGTCCGGTAATGATAAACACCACTGACGTGAGCACATTCGTGGATTTCTCCACGGACAAATCCACAATCGCTTTCGGTGAGAGGCTCATCACCTCAGACGATTCCAATCCGGCCAAGGACTGGATCCAGATGACGATTCCTCTCGAGTACAGCAGCCTGACGACATACCCGACGCACATCATCATCAGCTGCGCGGCCAGCATGTACGGAGACTACTTCACCGGGTATGACAACAGCAAACTCTGGCTTGACGGAATGGAACTCCTCTACGAATAATGACAAGATATTCATTCATAATACTTTCAGCCCTCCTCATGGCCCTTGGCTCGTTCAATGCCGAGGGACAGAGGATGGATCGGGGTATTGACCTGTCATCGCAGCCTTGCTTCATTAAAAAAGGTACATGGATGGTGGGCGGTGGAGCCAGTTATATGCTTCACAACAACGATAACTCCCGTCTGTTGGTGGTCAACGGCATAAAATCCACAGGCTACACCCTTTCTGTCAGCCCGGCGTTCTGCTACATGTTCAAGGACAATATGGGAGTCGGAGTCAGGGTCGGGTACAGAAGGAATATGTTCCAGCTGGATTCCGCGAAGTTGAATTTCGAGGACATCAATCTGGAAGTGTCAGATTTCCACAAGATCAGTCATGCCTTCGAGATTCAGGGGATAGGACGCTACTATATTCCTGTAGGACAGATTAAGAGACTTGGGCTTTTCAACGAGTTGCAGCTGTCATATTCGTACGGCCAGGGAAAGGTGCTGGACGGCCACGGCAACAAGGTGAACGCTTCGTACGAGACATCTAACTCTCTTGGGATCAATCTTTGTCCCGGTTTTATGGCATTTGTCACGGACAGGCTTGCGATAGATGTCAGCGTGAACATGCTGGGACTGCATTTCGACTGGACCGACCAGAACCACAACCGTGTGGCGGAAGGAGACAGGAGTTTTACTTTTATCAATTTCAAGGTGAACCTGCTTGCTGTGGGATTCAGCCTCTATTATTACCTGTAGGCGGTGAAAAAGTTAGCGATAATACTCTTCATTTTTCTTTCCGTGTCTGGAATTCGGGCAGCGGAGAGAGACAGTCTTTCCGTCGTGGAAAAGCGCGGACCGGACAGGCTGTTCATGCCAAAGGGGGACTTTTCCGCAGGAGTGCAGTTCTTTTACGCTGACCTGTCCAGCACAGACAGCGAGTATCTTATGCTGCTTCAGCATTTGGATGCCAACGGCACTATGATGACGTTGTCGCCTTTCCTCGACTACACTTATAAGGACAATAGGTCAGTCGGGGTGAGGGCGAAATATTCATCTGCGAAAGGAGGTGTCTCCAACGCTGATCTCTCGATGCTCAGCGATGATCTGGCGGTCTCTTTGAATGACATACAGGCGGATTCTCGTACGGTCCAGGCCGAGGTCTTTCATAGAGCCTACGCCTCTTTGGACAAGCGTGGCAGGATAGGAGTGTTCACCGATGTGTCTCTGGGATATTCCTACACCCGCACCTCATTCTCCTACAACGAGGAGAGCCTCGACAGTTACGCCGCGGCGAACAGGGTAAAGATCGCTGTCCATCCGGGTCTGATGATCTTCGTGACCAACAGCATAAGCACGCACGTGGCGATCGGCATCGGCGGAGCTACCTACAACCACATCGACTACTACAAGAACGGAGAGATTGTGGGCACGAGGGATTTCTCCAAGGTTCGTTTCATGCTTGACGTGCTTGATATTTCTTTCGGACTAAGTTTCCATATTTAGGCTATGAACAGATTTTTCTTGATAATATTGACGATAGTCTCTTTGCCGGTTGTCTCGTGCATCCGGAACGACATCCCTTACCCGGAGATAGACGCCGCCATCACAAGTCTGGACGCGGACGGCGCCAAGTCGGTGAGTATCAGCACCGATATCCATGAGGTGGTGCTTACGCTTGAGGAGACCGTGGACATCAGCAAGGTCAATATCCGCGAGGTGTCGTTCAATGATGAGGCGGTCGCCGCTTCCGATCCGATTGTCGGCACGAAAGATCTGTCCAAACCGCTTACGGTGACACTTTCCGCCTACGAGAACGAGCGCTCTTGGGCGATCAAGGCTGAACAGCCGATAGAACGTTACTTTTCCCTTTCCGGCCAGATCGGTGGCGCGGTGATTGATGCCACGAACAGGCGTGTCGTGGCTCAGGTGCCATCCGGAATCGATCTTACCGGCATGAGTGTGTCTTCCATAAAACTGGGGCCTGAGGGACAGACAACATATTCTCCGGCAATCTCCTCGTTGAGAAACTTTGAGGATCCTGTCGAGCTTAACGTCTCCTATAGGGATGTCAATGAGGTTTGGACACTGTTCGTGGAGGAGGTAGAGGCTGCTGTCTCGATCTCTAAACCGGATGTTTGGACAGGTGTCGCATGGCTCCGTGCCAGCGGAATCGAAGGTCGTGACAACGGCTTCCGCATCAGAAAGGCCGGTGATTCCGAATGGAATGAGGTCGGTGGAGTCTCCTCTGACGGCGGATCTTTTTCGGCTGCCGCCGAGGGCCTTGCACCTTTGACTGAATATGAGTGTGTCGCCTACAGTGGCGATGAGACTTCCGAGATCGTGAGGTTCACAACCGAGGCTGCTGTCCAGTTGCCTAATTCTGGTTTCGAGACGTTCTCTAACGCAGAGTCTGACAAATATTATTCGTTCTATGATCCCGCGTCTCCGGTCCCTGTGCTCCAGACCGAATGGTGGGGGAGCGGCAACAAGGGATCGACAACCGTCGGATCAAAATTCGCCATCACCAAACCGGATGACACCGAAAAGGTTGAAGGAAAATATTCATTGAAGATGGAGTCGCAGTATGTGGTCATCAAGTTCGCCGCCGGCAACATCTTTTCCGGTGAATATGGCGGGAATGTCGGCACTGCGGGCGGAAAGGTCCGCATGGGACGTCCGTTCACCCTGCGCCCTCGGAAACTGACCGTCTGGCTGAAGTACAAGAGCGGCAAGATCCAGCAGAAGACTCTTGGCGGTTACCCTGACGATGATGTCGTCAAGGTCGGGGACAATGACCGCGGAATAGTGTGGGTCGCTTTGGGCACATGGGATTTCCGTAAATATGGCGGAACCGAGAGCTGTCCTGTTGAAGTCAACACGACGGACAAGTCCTCGTTCTTCGATCCTGCCGGCCAGGATGTCATCGCCTATGGAAGATTCGTCACCGATCATGACATGGAATGGACCAAGGTGGAGATTCCTCTTGAATATGTGTCCACATCACGCCGCCCGACACACATAATAGTCTCCTGCGCGGCCAGCATGCTGGGTGACTATTTCACAGGCAGTCCGGATTCCATCTTGTGGATAGATGACATGCGTCTGGAGTATTAGAAGTTGTTTTGAATTGCTTGAAATGTTCTTTGAGGTGAAAAATTCTTCATTTTCTTCCCGCTTCTTCAGTCAGATAGCACCGCTATCTTCCTTGGAAAAATCGGTCGAACCTGAAGTTTTTCACTCTCAAACCTTCAAACAAACAATTCAAAACAACTTCTTAGAATAAAAGAGAAAGAAGGTGACTTTGAGGCCACCTTCTTTCTCTTTACTCTATTTCGTCTTTGACGTTGTATTTGTTCCTTTCCGGAGCATTGCGGGAGACCATCTCGCAGATGAAACCGGCGAGGAAGAGCATCACACCGATGATCACGGCAAGGATGGCGAGGTAGAACAGAGGCTGGTCGGTGACGGCTCTGAAATGGACGCCCTGGGCCTGGTGGACAAGTTTCGCGACGATCACCCAGGTCGTCATCACGAAGCCTATCAGGAACATCAGCAGGCCGGAGAAGCCGAAGAAATGCATCGGCTTCTTGCCGAATGTGCTAAGGAACCACAATGAGAGAAGGTCGAGGAATCCGTTGACGAACCTCTCAAGGCCGAACTTGCTCTTGCCGTACTTCCTTTTCTGATGGTGGACCGGCTTCTCGGTGATTTTGCCGAAGCCGGCGTTCTTCGCGAGGTAAGGAATATACCTGTGCATCTCGCCGTACACCTCTATGTTCTTGACCACCTCGTTCTTGTAGGCCTTCAGGCCGCAGTTCATATCGTGGAGCTTGATGCCGGTGATCCAGCGGGCGGTGGCGTTGTAAAGCTTGGAAGGCAGGTTCTTGGTCAGTTTGTTGTCCTGGCGGTGCTGTTTCCAGCCGGAGACCACATCATAACCCTCCTCGGTGACCATCCGGTACATCTCCGGGATCTCTTCCGGGGAGTCCTGCAGGTCCGCGTCCATCGTGACGACCACACGTCCCTCGGCCTTGGCGAAACCTTCGTAAAGGGCGGCGGACTTGCCATAGTTGCGACGGAAGGATATTCCTTTAATCCTGTCATCGCCTTTGGAAAGTTCCTTGATCTTCGCCCAGGAGCCGTCGGTGCTGCCGTCGTCGATGAAGAGGACTTCATATTCATAGCCATTGGCGTTCATCACGCTTCTGATCCACGCCAGAAGCTCCGGAAGTGACTCCTCCTCGTTCAGGAGAGGAACTATTATCGAAAGGTCTTTTGAATATTCCATGATTATTGGTCGTTGTCTGTGTTCTGGTCATCCGGAGTGCGCTCTCCGAAAGCGTTGACAGGGAACAGTCTTCTGGCGAATGCGGTTGAGAGCATCCATCCCCAAAGGTAGCAATAGAGCAATGTGAAGACAAACGTGAACGCGGGAATCATATTCATCATCTTTTCCATGGCTGTGGCCGTGTTTGAATCCATCATGCCTTGATAGGCTTCCTGAGTGCTTTTCACCATCTGCGCTACCATGTCGGGGTTTATTACAAGAAGCTGCAGCATGGTGAATCCTGACACCAGAATCGAAGAAAACAAAGCTATTTTCTGTCCATAGCGCTGGAGTTCCGGGTAACCGACCTTGACGTTGTTGTGGAATCGTTCCAAAAGGTACTTGAAAGCGATCACGCACGCCACGATCTTGACAACCTTTAAGATGAAGTTCAATATGCCCACGAAGACACCTGTGCCACCTAACAGCAGTGGCAGTGACGGCAGATAATCCACCGCTATCGTGAACACACCCATCACAAGGCCGGCCAAAGCGGCGCTGTTCCAGGAAACACTGGACGAAAACTCTTTCTTCATCGTTCTATCTCTTTAATATTTATGCAAAAATAGCAAAATATTTCGTATCTTTGCCCCTTGGCTAATAATATGGCTGGCCAAGTTCAAGTACTTGGTCTGTAAATACTGGTCAGACCAATTTATTTTAGTTTTTTGTATGATTAACATTACATTTCCTGACGGTAGTGTCAGGGCCTTCGAGAAAGGCGTTACAGGTTATGAGATAGCCAAGAGCATCAGCCCGAGGCTTGCGGAGGAAGTTTTGGCGGTGGCCGTGAAGCCTGCGACCGACACGACTGTCGGCAAGGGAGTCACCTACGACCTCAACCGTCCTATCGAAGAGGACAGCTCGATCGTCCTTTTGAAGTGGGACGACGACGAAGGAAAGAGAGTTTTCTGGCACTCCTCATCACACTTGATGGCGGAGGCCCTTGAGGACATATTCCCTGGCGTTAAGTTCGGAATCGGACCTGCCATCGAGAACGGATTCTACTATGATGTGGATCTGGGCGGCCGTCAGATCACCGACGCTGATTTCGCCAAGGTCGAGAAGAGAATGCTTGAGCTGGCCCGCGAGAAGCAGGACTTCGTCCGTCAGGACGTGTCCAAGGCCGACGCTCTCAAGCACTTCGAGGAGACTGGTGACAAGTACAAGTGCGAGCTCATCAGCGAACTCGCCGACGGCACCATCACCTACTACACCAACGGCCATTTCACCGACCTCTGCCGCGGACCTCACCTGCGCAACACCGAGGTGATCAAGGCCGTCAAGCTGACCGCCATCGCAGGTGCCTACTGGCGCGGCGATGAGAAGCGCGAGCAACTCACCAGAATCTACGGCATCACCTTCCCTAAGAAGTCGATGCTTGATGAATATCTCGTCCTCCTCGAAGAGGCGAAGAAGCGCGACCACCGCAAGATCGGCAAGGAGATGGAACTTTTCACCTTCTCTTCACGTGTGGGTCTCGGACTGCCGCTCTGGCTGCCGAGAGGCTCCGTAATGAGATTCGAGCTTGAGAAATTCCTCCGCAAGAAGCAGAATGAATATGGCTACCTGCCGGTTGTCACCCCTCACATCGGAAGCAAGGACCTTTACGTGACCTCAGGCCACTACGCCAAGTACGGCAAGGACTCCTTCCAGCCGATCCACACTCCTCAGGAGGGTGAGGAATATATGCTCAAACCGATGAACTGCCCTCATCACTGCGAGATATTCCGCTCTTCTCCAAGGTCTTACAAGGATCTTCCTTTGAGACTGGCGGAGTTCGGAACCGTTTACCGTTACGAGCAGAGCGGAGAGCTCCACGGACTTACCAGGGTACGTTCCTTCACCCAGGATGACGCCCACATGTTCGTGACCCCTGACCAGCTCAAGGGTGAGTTCGAGAAGGTCATCGACCTGATCCTCTATGTGTTCAGGATCTTCAAGTTCGACAAGTACACGGCCCAGGTTTCCCTCAGGGATCCAAACAACAAGGCCAAGTACATCGGAAGCGACGAGAACTGGGAGAAGGCTGAGAACGCCATCATCGAAGCCGCTAAGGAAAAGGGCCTGAAGACCGTTGTTGAATATGGCGAGGCCGCCTTCTACGGCCCTAAGCTCGACTTTATGGTCAAGGACGCCATCGGAAGAAAGTGGCAGCTCGGCACCATCCAGGTGGACTACAACCTGCCTGAGAGGTTCCAGCTTGAATATACCGACGCTGACGGCAGCAAGAAGCGTCCGATCATGATCCACCGCGCTCCGTTCGGATCCATCGAGAGATTCACCGCCGTGCTGCTTGAGCACACCAGCGGACATCTCCCTCTCTGGCTCAGCCCTGATCAGATCAAAGTGCTTCCTGTCAGCGAGAAATACGCTGAATATGCAAAAAAAGTTTGCGGTTTGCTGAATAATTCCGATATTCGCACTTCTTTGGATGACAGGAACGAGACTCTCGGAAAGAGAATCCGTGAGATTTCCCTGCTCAGAGTCCCTGTACTCGTCATCGTGGGAGAAAAGGAAGTGGCGGACGGCACAGTCTCTGTAAGAAGAGAGGGCGCCGATGCCGGCACAATGAAGTTGGACGATTTCGTCAAATGGTTCAAGGCCGAGGTGGCCAAGGAACTTGAGTAATGGAGTGTCCGCGATTAATGTATAATTTAAAAGGAGAGTTTTAAACAGAGCAGAATGCCTTACAAGCCGAAACCACACTACGGTGGCCCTAAACCAGCCTCCGCATCCAGACCAAGCACAGGCCCGAGACCCGCAGGGGGACGCGGCCAGCGTCCGTTCGTCCGTCAGAAGGCGGATGACGAGCTTAACATCAACGAGGAGATCACCGCCTCACAGGTCCGTCTGGTCGGTGACAACATCGCGGAGCCGGGAATCTACCCGACCTCCAAAGCCTTGAAGATGGCGGACGAGCTTGAGCTCGATCTTGTTGAGATCAGCGCCAAGGCTGACCCGCCTGTCTGCAAGATCCTTGACTACCAGAAGTACCTCTACCAGCAGAGGAAGAAGGCCAAGGAGATGAAGCAGAACGCCTCCAAAATTGTCATCAAAGAGATCCGCTTCGGGCCTAACACCGACGAGCACGACTTCCAGTTCAAGCTAAAGCACGCGCAGGAGTTTCTGGAGGAAGGCTCAAAGGTCAAGGCGACAATATTCTTCCGCGGACGTTCCATCATGTTCGCCGAGCAGGGAGAGAAGCAGCTTCTGCGCTTCGCCGTGGAGCTGGAGGAATATGGCCGCGCGGAGAACATGCCGACCCTTGAGGGAAAGAGGATGACGATGATGATCGCCCCTGTAAAGAAAAAGTAATCCGCTGGGTGCGGAGAACAATATTAACGTTTAATTTATTAAAACAATGGCAAAGCTTAAGACCAACTCCGGTGCCAAAAAGCGCTTCACGCTTACCGGATCGGGAAAAATCAAGAGGAAGCACGCTTACCACAGCCACATCCTCACCAAGAAGACCAAGAAGCGTAAGAGAAATCTTGATCACTTCGCTATCCTCCACAAGGATGACGTGAAGAGAGTAAAAGAGCTTCTGGTCCTGTAAGTTTTTATGTTTAACTTGGAACGCAGTAGAAAAGCATCGCCGAAGGGCGGTCACTGCCTCCGGAAAAAGATCAATTTATGCCAAGATCAGTAAATTCAGTAGCCTCAAGGGCTCGCCGCAAGAAGATTCTCAAGAGAACCCGCGGTAATTTCCTCTCCAGAAAGAATGTCTGGACTGTAGCGAAGAACACCTACGAGAAAGGTCTCACCTATGCTTATCGTGACCGCAAGGCCAAGAAGCGTAATTTCCGTGCCCTCTGGATCCAGAGAATCAACGCCGCTGCCCGTCAGTACGGCATCTCTTACTCTCAGTTCATGGGCAAGCTCGCGAAGCAGAACATCGGTCTCAACCGCAAGGTTCTCGCTGACCTCGCCATGAACAACCCACAGGCGTTCGAAGCAATCGTCAATTCTGTAAAATAGTGTCTGAAAAGTGAGCTTGAGGGAAACATACCACAACAAATGGGTAAGGATGGGCTTCTGGTCCGTTCTCTATGTGCTGTGGGTGATCTGGCTCGGGAATTATTGGTGGCTCTTCGGCCTTGCCGTCATCTTTGACCATCACATCACCCACAAGGTGAAATGGATGTTCTGGAAGAAGGAGTACAAGGAAGGGGAGAAACGAAACGCCTGGCTCGATTGGCTTGACGCCATAATATTCGCTGTCATCGTCGTGACGTTCATCAATATATTCTTCTTCCAGGCCTTCAAGATTCCTTCATCGTCGATGGAAAGCTCCCTCTTCACTGGGGATCACCTTTTCGTCAGCAAGGTGGCTTTCGGCCCTAAGGTTCCGCAGACGCCGCTTTCGGTTCCTTTCACGCACAACGTCATATTCGGAAAAGAGTCATATTCGACTTTAATCCAGAATGACTATCGCCGTCTGAAAGGCTTCCGGAACGTCAGAAGAGGGGATTATGTGGTGTTCAATTTCCCTGACGGCGACACGGTACTGTCCCGCTTCCCGTCCGAGGATTACCACGCATGGGTCAGAAACGCGGGTAAGGCTTACACCATTGCCAGCGGAGGTCCGATAAAGGTCCGTCCTGTCGATAAGAGAGACCATTATGTCAAGAGATGTGTGGCTCTTCCGGGGGACACGCTTTCGGTGGTCGATGGTCTGGTTTATACCAATGGGGAGAAACAGGAGGTATATCCTGGAATCCAGTTGTCCTACACTGTAGTGACTTCGGGCGGAAGGATCAATTCAAGGACTCTTGAGAAACTGGGCCTCAATCTTGAGGAACTATATTTCGATGGCAGTCTGCCTGGCTATCCGGCCATGCCTCTTACGCAAGCCATGCTTGATGAGATCGGCAGGATTTCCTCAGTTGTGAGTGTCGAGCCCAATCTGGACGTTTATCCGCCGGATTACCCCGATTCCTACCTCAGTCTGTTCCCGTTCACCGAGAACTCCGGATGGACCCGTGACTATTACGGTCCGCTCTGGATCCCTGAGAAGGGTACGACAGTGGCTCTCACACTTGAGAACCTTCCTCTTTACGAGAGGATCATCTCTGCCTACGAAGGGCATGAGTTGAGGACGACAGCTGACGGTAAGATATTCATTGACGGGAAGGAGGCTTCAAGCTACACTTTCGAGATGGACTACTATTTCATGATGGGGGACAACAGGCATAATTCCCTGGACTCAAGGTACTGGGGTTTCGTCCCTGAAGATCACATAGTTGGAAGGCCAGCCATGGTTTGGCTCTCAACTGATGCCGGTCGGAAGTTCCCTAACAACATACGGTGGCGCAGATTCTTCAAAATTGTCTGATTTATTTGCGATTCTGAAAATTTAGAGCGAAATTTGCAGCCCCGCAATTTATTTTGAATCAATAAAAAAGTAAAATATTATGGCAAAAGTTTGTCAAATCACAGGACGAAAGAGAATGATCGGCAACAATGTCGCTCACTCAAAGCTTCGCACCAAGCGCGAGTTCGCCCTCAACCTCAAGACCAAGAAGTTCTGGTCAGAGGCTGAGCAGAGGTACATCACACTGAAGGTTTCCTGCAAAGGAATGAGAACCATCGAGAAGAAAGGCCTTGACGCCGCTCTCAGAGAGGCACAGGCTAAAGGATATGTCGGCCTTGTTTAAAATCTATTGAGTTATGGCAAAGAAAGCAAAAGGAAACAGGGTGCAGGTCATCCTCGAATGCACAGAGCAGAAAGCAAGCGGTGTGCCGGGAATCTCAAGGTACATCACAACCAAGAACAAGAAGAACACTCCTGAGCGTATCGAGCGTAAGAAGTACAATCCTTACCTCCACAAGGTGACTGTTCATCGTGAAATCAAGTAAATTTGGAGATATAGACTATGGCAAAGAAAGCAGTCGCTACATTCGCCGCCAAGGCTGGCGCAAAGAGCATGGTGAAGTGCATCCGTATGGACAAGTCACCAAAGACCGGAGCTTACGTCTTCACTGAACTCCTCGTTGAGGCTGAAAAGACAAAGGATTTCTTCGCGGACAAAAAGTAATTTCCGTGAATATGATAGCGAAGGCGCAGGCGGATTCCGTCTGCGCCTTTTTCGGCAATGTTGAAATAAATTTCACATTGCGCTCGGTTTTCACTAATTTGCCTGACTGCGAATTTAGGATGCACCTCGGCAATGTTTGAAATAAATTTCACATTGCGCTCGGTTTTCACTAATTTGCCTGACGGCGAATTTAGGATGCACCTCGGCAATGTTTGAAATAAATTTCACATTGCGCTCGGTTTTCACTAAATTTGTAAGTTTACAAATGATAACGTTATGGGATTGTTTGACAGAGGTGTGAAGAAGACGAAAGAGGGCTTCTTCCAGAGGCTTTCAAGGTCGATAATCGGCAAGTCCAAGGTGGACGACAGCGTTCTCGATGCCATCGAGGAAGCTCTAGTCGCGTCGGATATGGGCGTGGACACCACGCTCAAGATCGTTGACAGCCTTGAGGAAAGGGTAAGCAAGGACAGGTACATGTCCTTCGACGAACTGGTGGACATGCTTCGTGACGAGATTGGAACGCTTCTGGATATTGATGGAGAGGAATCTCCTAAGGAACCGTTCGACTTGACGAAGAAACCTCTTGTCGTGATGGTTGTCGGAGTGAACGGTGTGGGCAAGACCACGACCATCGGCAAACTTGCCGCCCGCTACAAGGCGATGGGCAAGAAGGTGATGATAGGAGCCGCCGACACGTTCAGGGCCGCCGCCGTTGACCAGCTCCAGATCTGGGCCGAAAGGGCAGACGTGGAGATTGTAAAGCAGGGCATGGGCGCTGATCCGGCCTCTGTGGCTTTCGACACTGTAAAGTCTGCGGTGGCCAAGGGTGCTGACGTTGTCCTGATCGACACGGCCGGAAGGCTCCACAACAGAATCGACTTGATGAACGAGCTGACAAAAATCCGTAACGTGATGCGTAAGGTCATCCCGGACGCCCCGCATGAGGTGCTTCTCGTGCTGGATGCATCGACAGGTCAGAACGCCTACCAGCAGGCCAAGGAATTCTCACGGGCGACAGACATAACATCACTGGCTATCACCAAGCTGGACGGCACGGCGAAAGGCGGGGTCGTCATCGGAATCGTTGACCAGTTGAAGGTGCCGGTCAAGTTCATCGGGATCGGCGAGGGCATTGATGACCTGAAAGTGTTTGACAAGAAGGAGTTCGTGGGTTCACTGTTCTCCAGAGAGGATATTGACAAATAAAACATCAGAAATATGAAGCTTTCTTACAATTGGCTAAAGGATTATCTTGAATCCGATCTTACTCCGCAGCAGATCGCGGACGCTATGACAGCTATAGGAATCGAGGTCGATGGTGTCGAGGAACAGGAAGAGGTCCCTGGTGGACTCGCGGGAGTCGTAGTCGCAGAGGTGCTTGAGTGCGAGGCGCATCCTGACTCTGACCATCTTCATGTCACGAAAGTCAACGATGGCACCGGCGAGCCTCTGACCGTTGTCTGCGGCGCTCCTAACGTGGCCGCCGGCCAGAAAGTTCTCTTCGCCCGCATCGGAGCCGTGCTCCCGGGAGACTTCAAGATCAAGAAGTCCAAGATTCGTGGCGTAGAGTCTTTCGGAATGATCTGCGCCGAGGACGAGCTCGGAATCGGCAACGACCATGCCGGCATCAAGGTCCTCCCTGCCGACGCGCCGGTCGGAACCTCTGCGAAGGACTATCTCCATCTCAAGACCGAGGCCGTCATTGAATATGAGATCACAGCCAACAGGGTGGACGCCGCCTCACACATCGGTGTGGCCCGCGACCTCTATGCCTGGATGACGCTCAATAATATTCCTTGCTCATTCAAGTACCCTTCTGTTGACGCTTGGAAACCGGGTGAGGGCAAAGGCATTCTAGTGGAAGTGCAGGATGCGACAGCCGCTCCTCGCTATTGCGGGATCACGATCAAGGGTGTGAAGGTCGGCCCTTCACCTGAATGGCTTCAGAAGAAGCTGATGTCAATCGGACTCAGGCCTATCGACAATGTGGTGGATGTGTCCAACTTCATCCTTTTCGAGCTTGGCCAGCCTCTGCATACTTTCGACGCCGACAAGATCACCGGAGGAAAGGTTATCGTGAGAAGGGCCGCCGAGGGAGAGAAGATTGTCACCCTGGACGAGACTGAGAGAAAACTCTCGGCCGAGGACATCGTTATCGCCAACGCTGACGGTCCGATGTGCATCGCCGGAGTGTTCGGCGGCATCGATTCCGGCGTTAAGGCCGAGACTGTGAATGTATTCGTGGAGAGCGCCTACTTCGATCCGGGCTCTATCCGCAAGACCTCAAAGAGACATACTCTCCAGACCGACGCCTCATTCCGCTACGAGAGAGGAGCCGATCCTGGAATCAATGAATATGCCGCCAAGCGCGCCGCACTGCTGATTCAGGAAGTGGCCGGCGGAGAGATTGTCGGAGGAATCGAGGAGTTTTATCCTGAGAAGATCGAGAAGAAGGTCATCGACCTTGACTACGACCGCATCGAAAGGTTCATCGGCAAGAAGATCGGACACGACACGATTGAGAAGATACTTACAGCCCTCACCTACGAGTTCATCGAGAGGAGAGAGGGTGGAGCCAAGGTCGCCGCGCCGACCTATATGATCGATGTCACAAGAGAGTGTGACGTGGTCGAAGAGATTCTCCGAATCTACGGCTACAACAACATCGACCTGCCTCAGCACATGAAGATGTCCGTCAACGCAACCCCTTCACCTGAGCCGGAGGCTATCCGCAACGGAATATCCAACTTCCTGGCCGCCAACGGCTTTGTCGAGATAATGAACAATTCCCTCACCAAGGGGGCTTACTATAAGGGACTTACCACATTCCCGGAGGAGAAGAGCGTGACAATCGTCAACCCTCTGAGCTCAGACTTGAACGTGATGAGGCAGACCCTCATATTCAGCGGCCTTGAGGTTGTGGCATACAACCTGAACCGTCAGATCTCGTCGATGAAACTCTTTGAATATGGCTCCGTTTACAGCCGTAATCCTGAGATGGACGGCAAGACGCTGGCTTCCTACGAGGAGCATCCTGCGTTCTCGATGTTCGTCACCGGAACTCCTGAGAAATCCTGGAACAGCCAGCCGGGCAAGAGCAGTTTCTTTGAACTGAAAGGCTATGTGGATCTGCTTCTGAGGCGCTTCGGAGCGAATCTTTACCAGATGGAGGCCACCGCGGCTCCCGCTGACATATTCAGTGAAGGTGTCGCTTATGCCCTTCCGGGGCAGCATCTGCCGCTCGCGGTACTTGGCACAGTGTCTCCGGCCATCGCGAAGAAGTTCGGTGTGCGCCAGCCTGTGTTCGCCGCAGAGATCAACTGGAACACCTTGTTCCAACTTGTGAAGAGGGACAAGGTCGCCTTCAAGGAGATGCCTAAGTTCCCTGAGGTCAGAAGGGATTTCGCTTTGCTGCTTGACGAGAGCGTAAGCTACGCTGACCTTTACAAGAGTTCGTTCAAGGCTGGCAAGAAACTTCTCAAACAGGTGACCCTGTTCGATGTCTATCGTGGGGACAAGATTCCGGCCGGCAAGAAGCAGTACGCCCTCGGATTCGTGCTTCAGGATCTGGAGAAGACATTGACGGACGAGGATGTGGAGAGGATAATGAAGAAGCTTCTCTCTACTTTCCAGAACGAGTACGGAGCGACATTGAGGTAAGCTTATGAAAAAGGTTCTCAGGATAGTTCTTCCATTGATGGTTCTGGTGTCGGCTGTAGTCTCCTGCAGTCGTGAGGGGCGTGTGATACCCGTGCGCAAGATGGAGAGGATCTATCGTGAGATGCTTCTTGCCGACCAATGGCTCGCCGAGAATCCAGACAAGAACGGGATGGCGGACACCACATGGTTCTATGAGCCTATATTTGAGAAATATGGTTTCACGCTCAAGGACTACCAGAAGAGTGTGGACCGCTATCTCAATGATCCTAAACGCTATGCCGAGATGTTGGGACGCGTGGAGAAGGATCTGAGGAAGGAACTGAACGCGATCAACGCGGAGATTGAGTTGGAGGACAGGCTTCAGCATGAGGCAGATTCGCTGGCCAAGGTTTGGAAGTCAGTCAAGGCGAAAACCTTCAATTCATTTCTTGATGTGTTCGATGTTGATGCCATGACAGACCGTGTAGGGATCGAGAAGGATTCCCTTGGAGTCTATCGTCCTGTCCCTGTTGTCGAGGACACGGTTTTCCATGGTCCGCGCCTTGTCATAAGAGACACGACGGCAATAGTGCCGGAGAAGGATACAATTCCTATGACAAAGACGGCGGGTCAGGCAGCCGCCATGAAGTCAGAACCGCTTCATGACATCAATCCTGAGAAATCCATCAGAAGGTTGGAGTTGGCTCCGGTGAAAGATTTATTGATTAAGAATGAATAGAATAGCAGCAGAATATGTCTTCACGTTGAATGAGGACAAGCCTATCAGGAACGGATTCGTTGAGTTTGACAGCGACGGCACCGTGACATCGGTAGGCGAGTGTTCGGATCCGGGGCGTGAAAATGCCTTTGTAAAGGGGGCTGTCGTGCCTGGATTTGTCAACACTCATTGCCATCTGGAACTTTCCTATCTCTGGAAATCGTTCCGCAAGGGAACCGGCATGGCCGGATTCATCGACCAGATCAATGAGATGCGTGACAACAAAAGTTTGGACGAGAAACTTCACGACATATCTCATTGGATGAAAGTGATGTGGGACCGTGGAGTGTCCGCTATGGCGGACATCAGCAACTGTGCCGACACATTCGCCATCAAGAAGGCGTCTCCCATGTACACCAGAACCTTTCTGGAGGTATTCGGGACGGAACCTCAGGACTGTGCTTCCGTGATGGAGAATGTCTTGAGACTCAAGGCAGTGGCTGATGGATATGGACTTGACGCCGCTCCTATCCCGCACGCTTGCTACACGATGAGCCCGGAGCTTGTCACAGCAGTCTCGGCCGAAGGCTTGAAGTCCGGCTTCCTGTCATTCCACTCGGAAGAGACAGAGGAAGAGGAGGATATGCTGAAATACGGCCGTGGAGCCATGTGGGATAACCGAAAGGCCGCCGGGATGAGTGTGCCACCTGTGACAGGCAAGTCATCCCTGCTCTATTTCATAGACCGGCTGGAGAAAGCGCATCCGGCTCCTTTTGACGAGCATATCCTGCTTGTCCACGAGGTCTGCATGGACCAGGAGGGAATCGATGCCGTGAAGAAAGTGATGAATCACCCGTTCGTGGCTCTTTGCCCGTTGTCGAATATATTCATTCACAACGCTTTGCCTCCTGTGTCGCTGATGCGTCGCAATGGCTTGAAAATCACTGTAGGCACGGATTCGCTTTCCAGCAATGACGACCTTGACATTGTCGCCGAGTTGTGTTGTCTTCAGGACGCTTTCCCTGAGGTGGGCTTGAATGAACTGCTTACATGGGCCTGCCGCAACGGAGCTGAGTTCCTGTCGAAAGAGAATGAATATGGCCGCATCGCTGTCGGAATGAAGCCTGGTCTGGTGGCTGTCGAGAATCTTGACGGTGACCGCCTCACTTCCGAAAGCCGGTCACGTAGAATTATTTAGCCATGATGCGAGAGGAACTTGTGTTCGGGCCGATACACTCCAGAAGGTTGGGCTCTTCGCTCGGAATCAATCTGCTTCCGACGAAAGGAAAACTGTGCAATTTCGATTGCGTTTATTGCGAGTGTGGCTGGAACAAGGATGGCAGGGGAGACCGTAAGCTTCCGACTGCCGGAGAACTTCACGAGACTTTGGAGGCGAAACTGAAGGAATGCAGCGGTGCGGGTACTCCGATTGACTCCATAACGTTTTCCGGAGATGGAGAGCCGACTCTGAATCCTGATTTCGCTGAAATTATTGACATTACCATCGCGCTGAGAGACAAATATTTCCCGCAGGCGAAAGTGTCGGTTCTGTCGAACGCCACAAGGATATTCAGAGAGGATGTCTTCGAGGCTTTGAGGAAGGTGGACAATCCGATTCTTAAGATTGACGCTCCGACCGATGAACTTGCGGGCCGGATCAATCAGCCGCAGGGGGAATATCATGTCGAGGATGTTGTTGCGGATTTGATGAGGTTTGGCGGGGAATTTGTTCTTCAGACAATGTTCCTCAGATCCCCATTCTTTGACTCTTCCTCTCCGGAAGTCCTTGAAGGATGGATGAATATAGTAAGAAAACTTAAACCGAGAGAAGTGATGGTCTATACCCTTGACCGGGAGACACCGGCCGAAGGGCTTGAGAAGTTTTCGGCGGATGAGATGCGGGAACTGGTAAAGCCTTTGATTGAAGAGGGGTACACGATTCAGATAAGGGGTTAGACAGCACTTCCACACAGAATATTAAAAAATTAAGTTGATAATATGGAATCTTTGTTCGCAAAGTATGGTTACGCTCCGGATAAGGAACGGATCAGCAAAAGGTTGGACGCCATCGCGGCCAACATCGACAATGTGACTTCTCCTGAAGTCCTCCGCAATTGCTTGTCATTCATGGATTTGACGACCCTCCGTACAGAGGATACCCCAGCGTCCGTGAAGAAATTGGTAGGCAAGGTCAATTCCTTCATGAAGGATTTCCCGGAATACCCTCTTCCGGCTTCGGTCTGTGTGTTCCCGAATTTCGCCTCCGTTGTAAGGGAGAGTCTCGCCAGCCATGAGGTTCATGTCACCGCTGTGGCTGGCTGCTTCCCGACATCCCAAAGTTTCATCGAGGTGAAGGTCATGGAATGTGAGATGGCTGTGGAGGCCGGCGCTGACGAGATCGACATTGTCTTGGCTCTTAACTCCTTTATGGCCGGTGACGAGGAGTCCGCAAGGAAAGAAATCCGTGCAATCAGGGCGGCCATTGACGAGGCTGCCGCGAAAGCCGGCCGAAAAGTCACATTGAAGGTGATTCTGGAGACAGGTCTTCTGGTCACTCCGGAAAACATTGCCAACGCCTCGTTCCTTGCCATGGAAGAAGGCGCGGACTTCATCAAGACTTCCACAGGCAAGGTGAGCGTGAACGCCACACCTATGGCCGCCTATGTAATGTGCGAGAGCATCAAGGCTTTCTACGATAAGACCGGCAGGAAAGTCGGCTTCAAGGCCGCAGGCGGAATCTCCACATCGAAAGATGCGGTATGCTATCATTCAATAGTGAAATCCATCCTTGGAAACGAGTGGATGAACAAGGACTTGTTCCGTTTCGGAGTGAGCCGCCTGGCCAACTCGCTTATGTCTTCGATCGAACAGAAGACGGTGGTCTATTTCTAGACTACATTCCGGCTACTCCTGTACGCTCCTTGCCGTCGTTGTCCTTGACGATATGCTCGTCAGAGATGGCGGCGGCTGTTTTTACAAGATATTCGCGAAGATCATTCCATTTGTGGAATACACCGTTGTAAGTCTGTACGGCGGGAATATAAGTCTCTTTGTCGTTGTACACAAGCTTCACGAGCACATCACCCTTCCTGTTCCTGAAGAAGATCATCTGAAGGTTGGATGCCATAGGCATCATTTCGAAATCGAACCAGTGCCGGTGCACGTCCAGTGACTTCCATCTCTCCTCCATTCCGGCGATGCCGATTGTGCCGATAAGCGGGAGAAGTCCCACGTCATGGCCGAACCTTAGATCCGCAGCTCTGCCGCTTTCCGGTTTGACGGCTTCGTCAGCCTTGGCGACAATGTCTTCGATGAGCGGTTTTGCGATGGAAGAGACATATTCACCCTCCTCGGCTGATATACCGAAGCTGAAGTAAAGCTTGTTGTTCCTTGATATCCCAAGCCCGATCAATTCATCAGTGGTGAAGTGGCTGAATATGTCAGGATGTGCCAAAGTGTTAGGGCTGATGCTGCCCGCAAGGAACACGTTGTCCATGAACTCTTTGGGCTTGGGGATGAACTCGGTCGCCTTGGCTGGATCAGTGAACATCGCGCTGAAGAACCTGTCATAGGAGACCAGGCTGTCAAGAAGATGTCGCCTGAGGACGTTGGACTCTTTCGTGACATTTTTCGTGTCGAGGTCCATGCTGATGTAATCCAGGTACTTAGGCCCTGTCAGGTAATGAAATTTCAGAGTTCCGTTCCTTTCCTTTATCGCTGAAGTGAAGTTGGCCATGCTGACCAGACATCTTGGCCAGTAACTGGAGACGCACTCCACCTCGCCGCGTTTGCCGTTGAACACCTCCGGATAATCAGCTGACATCCTTTCCGCGATTCCACGATGCTCGGCGGCGCCTCTCTCGGTCAACATCCCGAACATCCCTTGATGCTCCATGTTGATTGAGTCGATCTGCATCTTCAGCAGCTTGCCCTCTTCGGTAAGCAATCCAGCCTTTTCTGCGGAGGAAAGGGTCTCGACAGCCCCCTTGAAAAGGTTCGCGCTGGTGTGATAGCGTGATCCGTGCCTTCCGTAGTGGCTGATATAGAATGGCTTGTAGCCTTTCGGCGCTTTCGTCAAGGCGGAAGGAGCATATTCATAATAATGATAGACTCCTCCGGCTCTTTCCGGATTCTCCTCGATCTTGTCCCTATACGTCTGCGCCTTGGCAGAAAAGCTGAATCCACTGATGATCAGTGCTATGGATGCCGCATAAACCGCGGAATTTCTGAATATTCCCATATTTTCCTGAAAAAATGTTGTCTGCAAAGATAAAAAATAGCCCTTGAATTGCCAAGGAATGCCGATTCTTCAATTAACCGTTGAATATTTCAACCCACGGATAGTCGTCTCTACCTTTGCATCGTAACTAAAAACCAACTGAACAATGAAATGGTTCTTCAAAATGATGCTGCCGGCTCTGGTGCTGGCGTCGTGCAGCAAAGAGGGAGGGTCTCCGGTGGAGGTCAGCCCTATCAGCACAAAGGAGAATGTCGAGGTCGTGGCTCATGATGTGATCGAGCTGGGACGGAAGCTTGAAAACCCTTATTCTGTGACCAATGTCGGCAAGGCTCTTGCGGCTTTGTATCCTACAAGAGGGGAGGTGAGTGTCCCGGTCACTGATTACTATGTCCGTTTCCTCCCCAAGGACACGGTGCAGTTCAATCTTCTCTCGGATCTTGGTGTGGAGATGCTGGATCATCCTATGGATTGTGAGATCCTAAGGGATGGTGACTACTACCATGATCCGTCTGTTCCGGAGGGTGAGATCACTTGGCAGTATGCGGTCGTGCCTCCTGACTTTGTCTTTCCGGAAGGTATCCGTCATGAGATTCTGGACGAGTGCTTTGTGCCTGATGACAACGTCGCCACGAGGACTCTCGGTGATTTGGACCTTGACGCTCTGGAAAGAAAGGCGTTCGAGATTACGGACAACGCAGACTTTCTTGAGCCTGAGACAAGGGCTAAGGCCAGGCCTTCCGGAAGGATCACGATTGTCGATGACAAACTTAGGAGCAAGAAGACAGTTGGTGTCGCCGGTGTCAAGATGGTGGCTAATGTCTTTGTGAAGATCGCCACGACTTACACGGACGAGAACGGCAACTACGAGTTTTCCCGCAAGTTTTCCGCCAAGCCTCGTTACAGGATCTGCTTCAAGAACAGGGTCGGATTCTCGATCGGACTGAATCTGATTTTGATTCCGGCCTCGATCTCGGCAATCGGCAAAGGATCATCGACGGGGATTGATCTCACTATCGACAAAAATTCAGACGCCACCTTGTTCCGCAGGTGTGTGGTCAACAACGCCGCATACGACTACTTCAAGAAGTGTCAGGCAACAGGCGTCACCATGCCTCCCAAGAACCTGAGGTTCTGGATTCTGAATATTCTCAGGCCATCCAGCACTCTGATGATGCATCACGGAGCGTTGCTTGACAACAAACTGGTCAGCAAGTATATCGGTAAATACGCGTCCATCGTGAGGATTTTCGCTCCGGACATCACGATCGGCTCCAAGGACAAGAACGGGGACTACGCGGCATTGTACTCAACCACAGTGCATGAGATGGCACATGCCAGTCATTTCAACAAGGTGGGGACGGACTATTGGCGTAAGTATGCTACCTACATTCTTACCTCGTACATTTCAACCGGTGATTGCTATGGCACCGGCAATGGAGAGAACGCAGGCTATTGCGAGATCGGCGAGATGTGGGCATATTACATGGAAAACGCATTGTACAAGGAACGTTACGGGAGAAATCCTGGCTTTGGCAATGAATATTGGTTCAAATCTCAGATTTTATCCGAACTTGAAGCAGGAGGAATCAGCCGCTCGGACATCCTGAACTGCATGGGATACTACACGAATGACATAAAGATTCTGAAATCAGTCCTTCTGGAAAACCGTGCGGACAAGGCAGCCTTGATCGACAAGGTTTTCAAGAAATATGGAAGGTAGCCTGATCTTTGTTTTAATAGCCTGATTTCAGAGAGGGATGACAGAAAAATGACCTGTCATTCCTCTTTTTAGGGTTACTTATGTTTTTTTAAAAAAGTATTTTAATTATATGCCGATTCATTTCGGCAGAGATTTATTGAATATCATGGGCAGTGATTTAGATTCGTAAGATATGGGCGTGGAAATCGGAGAAATGATTAATTCGCGGATAAAAAGTGAAATTTGTAATAGAAAAAATAAATTGCAATATTTGCGGTCAAAATTTGTCAGCAAAGCATTTAAGATGCGGTAAGGTGGATCCGTAATGACTTTAGCCTGGCGATTATTGAGTTGGTTAGTGGTTCAAACTCTCAGGCATTCTTTCTGGAATGTCTCCAAAAGCGTTCCAAGGATCGAACTTTTACTTGTGAGAAAGAGACTATTTGCAGACGACAGCAGTCTCTTGTTCACTAATTTGAATAGTGTATAGTAATGTATATAAAACAAGTATCGATGAAAAAAAGCAGATTTTTTCTCGCGGTGATTTCACTTTTCGTGGCGATCACTTCATCGGCACAGAACATTTCTGTGACCGGTGTCGTTACTGATGCTTCTACAGGTGAGCCGATACCTTTCGCGTTCTGTCAGGTAAAAGGCTCCACCAAGGGAAGCAGCAGTGACGCCGATGGGCGTTATTCAATCCCCGTGCCAAGTGATGGTACTATCATCTTCTCATCCATGGGATATGAGCAGAAAGAGGTGGCCGTCAAAGGTAAAACCACAATCAATGTGGCATTGACCCCGGACTCTCAGCTTCTTGAGGGGGTAGTCGTCACTGGTATGCAGAAAATGGACCGCCGTCTTTTCACGGGTTCCACGGCCAAGCTGGATGCGGAATCGGCGAAGATCGATGGTCTCACCGATGTCAGCCGCTCCCTTGAGGGACGTGTCGCCGGTGTGTCCGTGCAGAATGTGTCGGGAACGTTCGGAACAGCTCCTAAGATCCGTGTCCGTGGCGCCACTTCCATCTACGGCTCATCAAAGCCGCTTTGGGTTGTCGATGGCGTGATCATGGAGGATGTTGTGGATGTCAGCGCAGACCAGCTTTCTTCTGGTGACGCCTCCACTCTTATCTCTTCGGCGATCGCAGGACTCAACTCCGATGACATAGAGTCGTTCGATATCCTCAAGGATGGCTCAGCCACCTCTATCTATGGCGCGAGGGCTATGGCCGGTGTGATTGTCGTCACGACCAAGAAGGGCCGTGCGGGATCGTTCAGACTCAACTACACAGGCGAGTTCACAACAAGGCTCAAACCGTCTTACCGCACGTTCAACATAATGAACTCGCAGGATCAGATGGAAATCTACCAGGAACTCCAGCAGAAGGGTTACCTTAATTATGCTTCTTTGGCAAACGCCTCAGACAGCGGAGTCTATGGTAAGATGTACCAGTTGATCGGTCAGTATGACAAGACATCCGGACAGTTCGGTCTCGCGAACACGGCGGCTGCCAGGGCTGAATACCTCAGGGCAGCCGAGTACAGAAACACTGACTGGTTCGACACTCTCTTCAGCAACGCTCTGCAGAGCAACCATTCCTTGAGCGCTTCCGGTGGTTCAGAGAATGCCACCTATTACGCGTCTCTTTCTGTGATGCAGGATCCGGGTTGGACAAAACAGAGTTCCGTTTCTCGTTACACCGGCAACCTCAACACGACTTTCAAGTTCAGTGACATATTCACTTTCAACCTCATCAGCAACGCTTCTTTCCGTAAGCAGCGTGCGCCGGGAACCCTCGGACAGACGATGGATGTGGTTTCGGGTGAGGTGAAGCGTGACTTCGACATCAACCCTTACTCATACGCGCTCAACACCTCACGCGCGCTTGACGCCAATGAGTACTACACGAGAAACTACGCTCCGTTCAACATCATGCATGAGCTTGACAACAACTACATCGACTTGGGCGTGACTGACATCCGTATTCAGGGAGAATTGAAGGCCAAGCCTTTCAAACAGTTGGAACTGAGTGCTCTCGGTGCTGTCAAGTACACGACTTCTTCACAGGAGCACAACATCCTTGACGAATCCAACCAGTCTCTCGCTTACCGCGCGATGGACACCGCCACCATCAGGGACAACAACCCGTTCCTTTACAAGGATCCGGACAACCCTTACGCATTGCCGATCTCGGTTCTGCCTAAGGGTGGTATCTACGAGAGGACTGACAACTCGTTGCTCGGTTGGGATTTCCGTGCCACAGCCAATTACAGCGAGACATTCGCCGAAAAACACATCGTCAATCTTTTCGGCGGTACCGAGATCAACAGCACCGAGCGTCATGGAACTTGGTTCCGCGCGTGGGGTATCCAGTACGGAATGGGTGAGACTCCTAACTACAACTACAACGTGTTCAAGAAGGGCAATGAGGAAAATAGTGACTACTACACCATGACCAACACTCATGTCCGCTCCGCCGCGTTCTTCGCCAATGGTACATATTCTTATATGGGCCGCTACACCTTGAACGGCACAATCCGCTACGAGGGTACCAATAAGCTTGGAAAGAGCCGTCAGGCCCGCTGGCTTCCTACATGGAACATCTCTGGTGCGTGGAACCTTCATGAGGAGGAATGGATGAAACCGCTCAACGCGATCTCTCACCTTTCCCTCAAGGCTTCTTATTCACTTACCGCCGACAGAGGTCCTTCGACAGTGACCAACTCGGCTGTGGTGATCTCTTCAAAGAATCCGTGGAGACCGTTCACTTCCGTGAAGGAATCCATGCTTTACATCTCTGACCTTGCGAACACAGATCTGACTTACGAGAAGAAGAAGGAACTGAACCTCGGTCTTGAGGCCGGTTTCATTGACAACCGCATCAATTTCACCTTCGATTGGTTCACACGTGACAACTATGACCTTATCGGTGTCATCAACACCCAGGGTCTCGGCGGTCAGGTTGAGAAACTTGGTAACATCGCTTCCATGAAGTCTGACGGTGTCGAGATTTCTCTCACCACCAAGAACATTGTGAAGAAGAACTTCACTTGGACGACCAACTTCATCTACTCTCATTCTCACAATGAGGTGACCAACCTTAAGACGACCATGAGAGCCATCGACCTTATCACTGGTAACGGATTCGCGCAGGAGGGTTATCCTGTTCGAGGAATATTCTCCATTCCGTTCACCGGTCTGAACTCAAACGGTCTTCCTACCTTCATCAATGAGGACGGCGAGTCCACTGTCAGCAACATCAACTTCCAGTACTCTGACTCTGAGGGTCTTTCCAAGTGGCTTAAGTATTCCGGAAACGCAGATCCTACCGATGTAGGATCTCTCGGCAACATCTTCGAGTTCTACGGCTTCCGCTTCAATGTGTTCATGACGTACTCATTTGGAAACGTTATCCGTCTTGACCCTGTCTTCAGCAACACCTACAATGATCTCGACTCCATGCCTAAGGAGTTCGCCAACCGTTGGACTGTCCCTGGAGACGAGAACACCACCAGCGTTCCGGCCATCGCGAGTGTATGGCAGAACAGGCAGGACACCAACCTCCGCAAGGCTTACAGCGCCTACAACTACTCGACCGAGCGAATCGCCAGAGGTGATTTCATCCGTATGAAGGAGATCTCACTTTCTTACGACTTCCCGAGGAAGTGGATTGAGAAGATTAAACTTAATTCGCTGTCACTCAAGGCTCAGGCCACCAACTTGTTCCTTATCTACGCCGACAGCAAGCTCAACGGTCAGGATCCTGAGTTCTTCAACACCGGCGGTGTGGCTGTCCCGGTTCCTAAGCAGTTCACATTCACTTTGAAAATTGGTCTTTAATCTGGAGGGAAAGATATATGAAAAACAAATATTCCATAATAGCCTTCGCGGCGGTTGCTTTCAGCCTTGTCTCATGCGACAAGTTTCTGGATGTGATGCCTGACAACAGAACGGAGCTTGACACTCAGGAGAAAATCCGCTCCTTGCTGGTGTCCGCTTACCCGGAGACAGACTATCTGCTTGTCAGCGAGTTCTCCTCGGACAATGTCGATGACTTCGGCCCTGAGAACCCTAACACAGATCCTTTTATCGATGAGGTTTACGCGTGGAAGGATGTCACCAACACCGACAACGAGGACCCTGAGAACATCTGGCAATCCTCCTATTCGGCCATCGCGGCTGCCAATCAGGCAATAGAGGCCATCACTAACATGGTCGGTCCGGATGCCGAAGGGTATGAGCCGGAGATGGCGGAGGCTCTTCTTTGCCGTGCCTACAGTCATTTCGTGCTTGTGAATATGTTCTCGCAGGCTTACACTGAGGCGACTGCGGATCAGAAACTCGGCGTCACTTACATGAGCGCTCCTGAGCAGGGACTCAATCCTAAGTACGAAAGAGAGTCTGTGGCTCAGATCTATGCAAAGATCGATCAGGATCTCCAGAAGGCCCTCCCGCTCGTCAGCGACAATTACTACACTGTGCCTAAGTACCACTTCAACCAGAAGGCCGCGTATGCTTTCGCCACGCGTTTCTATCTCTATTATGAGAAACCTGAAGAGGCTGTCAAGTACGCCGACGCTTGTTTGGGAAGCGCTCCTGCGACAATGCTCCGCGACTGGCGCGCACAGGCAAAGATGACTCAGGACGATGAGGTTCTGACCAACCATTTCATCGATGCCACACTGTCGGCCAATCTGCTTCTGATCACGGCGTATTCGAAGATGGGTCTTTGCTTTACAGGACCGTATTCAACATATTCAAAATACGCTGCCGGAAACTATCTTGCCACGAATGAGACCGGTATTGCCCTTGCCACCCTTTTGGGAAAGGACAACCAGTCGTTCTTCGCTGTGCCGATGAAGGTTTACCAAGGCACGAACCACGACAAGACCACTTTCTGGAAGTTGCCTTACCTGTTCGAATTCTCAGACCCTGTCGCCCAGATCGGTTATTACAGGACAGTCTATCCGGCCTTCACTTCCGACGAGGTTCTTCTTGAGAGGGCTGAGGCAAAGCTCCTCCTCAAGCAGTATGACTCGGCTGTGGCTGACATGAACCTCTGGCTGTCCAACATCTCGAAGACTGATTGGAACCTCAGCGCCGAGGAGATCAACAATCTTCTGAAGGATATTCCTTACTCAACGGCATTGGCTTCAACCGTCAAGAAGAAGCTTAACGCTCCGTTCCTTCAGAACCCTAGCGAGCTTCAGGAGAATCTGATTCACTTCTGTCTGCTTCTTAAGAGGGTTGACACCTACGCCCAGGGACTCAGATGGTTTGATGTCAAGCGTTACGGCATTGAGATCCAGAGACGTGTCATGGGATCTGACGGCAACCCTCGTACCGCTGGTGATGTCCTCAAGGTAGATGACGAAAGGCGCGCCATACAGGTTCCTAGGAAAGTTATTGACGCAGGATATGCACCGAACCCGAGAAACTAAACTCATAAATTGACTGGAATATGAAGAAAATTATAACATATCTCTCAATCGCTGCCCTTTCTGTTCTGTCGTTTTCGGCTTGCCAGAAAGATGACCTCAACCCTGACAGTGTCATCAAGGTTGAGACGGCTCCTGCGACTGAATTGGACAAATGGCTTAACGACAACTATGTCAGGCCTTACAACATTGACTTCAAGTACCGCTTCGAACTGAACGAGTCGGACATGAACTATTACACTGTACCTGCCGATTATGATGAGGCTGTCATCATGGCCCACCTTGTGAAGTATCTTTGTATTGACACCTATGATGAGGTCGCCAGTGTTGACTTCACCAGAGAGTATTTCCCTAAGATGTTCTTCCTTATCGGTGAGTTTGAGTACAGGAACAACGGAACGTTCATTCTTGGAACAGCTGAAGGTGGCAAGAAGATCCTCCTTTCCGGTGTGAATTATCTGAGCGCCATGCTCAAGCAGGGACCGGAGGCTCTCAACCATTACTACATCAAGACGATCCACCACGAGTTCACCCATATCCTCAACCAGATCAAGGATTATCCTACAGACTTCAAGCAGGTCACCGGTTCCGGTTATGTGGCTGACAACTGGAGCGAGGAACCTTACAACAAAGAGTACCTCAAAAACGGCTTCATCAGTGACTATGCCCAGCATTCAGACGGTGAGGACTTCGCGGAGATGCTGTCCATCTATGTCACCAACACGCAGGAGTATTGGGACTCACAGCTTAAGGATGCTGGTTCATCAGCAGACTTCATCCGCGCGAAACTTCAGATTGTCAGAGATTATATGAAGTCTGTGTGGTCCATTGATATTGACGAGCTTCGCTCCGTAATCATCCGTCGTCAGGATGACGTGATGCAAGGCAAGGTTGACCTCAGCGATTTAACGGTAAAATAATTGGTGATTAGATTATGAAATTCAATAAAATATTAACAGTCGTTCTGGCAGGGGTGTCGGTGCTTTCAGCCCAGTCTTGTCTCAAGGATCAGGCGGATGTCTTTGACTCTTCGTCTTCTGAGCGTCTTCAGGCTTACATTGAACAGACCCGTGAGATCTTGACCTCCAATGAAAAAGGATGGATCATGGAGTATTATCCGGGTTCCGGCCAGTCAAAGGGTGGTTATGCCTACTATCTTGCCTTCACAGATGCTGAGGTGACTGCATCCTACGAGCTCGATCCGGAGAATTCCTACAAGAGTGTTTACAAGCTTACGACGGACAATGGCGCCGTGCTTTCGTTCGACTCTTACAATCAGGCTCTTCATCACTTTGCCACTCCATCGTCAACGGAGTATCAGGCTAAGGGCGGTGACTTCGAGTTCACCATCGTGAGCGTAAGTCCTGAAAAGATCGGCCTTCGTGGCAAGCGTTCCGGAAACCATTATGACCTCTATTCTTACGATTCTGATCTGACCCCGGCCGCGTATCTTGCCAAGGTAGCTGATGTGGCTTCAAGCATGCGTGCCGCCATCATCGACGGCAAGGTCGGAGACACGGATGTCACAGGCGGGGTTGATTTCAACAACCGCAGGATAACCTTCAAGTATGTTGATCCGGCCGCCTCAGCCGAGACTTCCGGGGATGACGGGACTGTGGTTGTCGAGGCTCCGTTCATGTACACATCGAAAGGTATCAAGACCTACGAGCCGGTTGAGGTTGCAGGAGCCACGATCAACAGCATGGATTATCATTCCGACAATAACATCCTTACCAACGGATCGATTGTTTTCCAGGGCAAGCTTCCTGAGGACTACACCCAGTACAGTGACTTCGCCGGTGACTTCAAACTCTCTATGTACAACGGAAGGCTTACACTTGATGTGACACTCACGCCTGACGAGGAAGGCAACGGCTTTCTCATGAGTGGCTTCGTGTCCGGCGATCACAATGTGTACCTTGGCTACGATAGGGCGCGCGGCCGTCTTACCATGAATGTCCAGTCTCTGGGCGCTGACGGCTCAAATACTGTATGGCTTGCCGCATGGAGCCTTTCCGGCGGCGGAAACCTTACTTGGGACACAACCACTGGATACGGAATGGAGATTGTCCGTGGATCCCAAGAAGGAGAGTTTATATTTGTCGACAACGGCAAGACTGACATGGTAATCGACTCGTTCATCCTTTGGGCGACCGATGCAAGCGGCAAGTCTGCCGGTGAATTCACAGGGTGGGGTGACAACCAGTTCCCTTATCTTCAGACCCTTGTCCGTAAATAACGAAAAGGCTTTATCATGAAAAAGATAATTTCAGCAATATTCATGGCCTTGGCTATAATCGCATCCTCTTCCTGCTCCAAGCAGGAGGTGGATGGGAGCGAGGCCCAGACAATATCCGTCAAGGAAAACAATCTTAAGATTCCCGCCAAAGGTGGCGAGGGTACAATCGAGTTCGTTACCGAGTCTCCTATCGAGGTGACGGTTGACAAGGACTGGTGCCAGGTTTCTGTGAAAGACAATGTGGCCACTGTCACCGCTCCTGCGAATGAAAGTTATGAGTCCAGGTATGCCACTGTCACTGTGAAGTCGGGTGACGCTAAGTCTGATTTCACGGTTCAGCAGTTCGGTTTCTACAGCACTGGTTTCAATCCTTCTGGCATCAATGCTTCCCACAAGGCTGTCTCATTCGATTTCCCTTACTTACGAGTATGATGAGGCCATTACTGCGAGTGCGGATGTGGATTGGATCACCGTGAATGTCACCGAGAACAACCTTAACGTCGCCATCGCAGAGAACACCATTAAGGGAACACCTGCTGATATGTCGCGTTCGGGAAATGTCGAGTGGAAGCTCGGCCATGACAGCGGTGTGATTTCCGTGGTTCAAAACAACTTGTCCTACATGAGTGTTGACGCCAACTGGACTGTTCGTTATGGTGGTATCAAGGATTATGAAGGCGAGCAAGCGGCTTACATTTACAATGATGTGGCTGATCCGGCTCTGTCAGGCAAGTACAGCATCTACTACGTCAGCAAGTCTGAATTCACTGAAAGTGGATTGGAAATGGATGATTTCGCAATTGAGGTGGCTGATGCCGTGAGGAAAGAGATAATGAATATTGTTGAACTTAACAACCAGTTCGGATACCCGGTGGAGTTCTCCACTTTCCTTTACGAGGATAGCGATTACGAGGTGTTCGATCCAATGGATGCCGGCGACTACATCGCGTTTGCGATCGGATTCACTGATGATGGTGCCGCCACTGGTCACTATGCCTACAGTGATTTCACTGTTACCAGCGGTGGTGGTGGCTCCGCAGAGGGCTATGACGCTTGGCTTGGAGACTGGACAGTCACGAGAGGATCGGCGACTGACACTTGGAAGATCTCCACGCTTGAGAAGGGGACCAGCTATACCATCACCGGCATCGAGGGACAGTCATTCCCTGTCACTGCCACTTATGACTCTGCCACAAAGGGTATTGAAGTCCGCGCTCAGGATGGACTCGGCACCGTATCGACCCAAAAGTATGGTGAATGCACCGTCGGCCTCTTCGGCGGATGGGGAGAATCAAGCTTCGCCACCGGAAAGTATGTGATCTTCACAGGAACCATTTCAGGCAGCACGGCCAAGCTTGCCGCAGGCCATGTGAGCTTCAGCGACGGATCAAGCTATGATCTTGAGAGAGTCCAGTTCGTCGCTGCCACAGCTGATGGCAAATATCTCACTATCAGTAAGGACAAGACACCTCTGCCTACGACTCTCACCAAGAAGGGTGGCAGTGGCGACAATCCTGGCGGTGGCGGCTCGGATGCCTACAAGAAATGGCTTGGGAACTGGAGCATAAATGCCGGGGCATTCGACATCGCCCTCACTCAGAAGGTGGCTGACAAGACCATCAACATGAAGGGCTGGCAGATGGATCAGGATTTCTTCGAGCCTGCCGAGGTTACATTCGACTCAGAGTCAGGCAGCATCGTGCTATACGGCAACGATGATGAGCCTATCGCGGACAATGTTGACATCGGAGCTTCTGAGGGTGCCTGCAATCTGTACTACGTAGGTAAGTTCATCCACACTGACGGTAAGGAATATTACATCACGTCCGGTGGTAATGGCGCTTACGATGTGGCGACCGGAACATTGCAGAGCGATGGTTCAGTCAAGTTCACCGGAAACTCATTCCAGCTTCAGGGTGGCGGAGACTTTACCTACAACCGTATGGAATTGATCGCTGTGCCTATCTCTGATCCAGACGGAGGTGTGTATACCTTCAAGAGCAAGCCTGACGAGTTCCCTCTTACCGGTGTCAAGTCCAGCACCACTTCTGTCAAGACTATGAGTCTGGACAAGACCAAAGGCACTTGGGTCAAGGTCGACAGGAACAGCTTCAGGACCATATCCGCTAATGGACCATTTGAGTTCTGCACCCCATATAAGGCTCTGCCTGAGGTTTCTCACTTGCTGGGAAAAAGAATTGTAGTAAAGTAAAACCATAAAACAGTCATAATATGAAGGCAATTAAAACTTTGATGGCTGCCGCCATGACCGCGACATTGGCTCTTGCTGGCGGTTGCGCTGACAACGATGATCTTTACGAAAAGTTTGATGACCTTGTTGTGAGAGTTGACGCCCTTGAAAAAACCGTCAACGAGATCAATAAGATAACTATACCTGGAATGCAGTCGATTGTGGCTGCAATCCAGGGTAATATCTACGTCACTTCTGTCACTCCTGGTGACAATGGTTACACAATCACTTTCTCTGACGGTACCACCGCTGTCATCACAGACGGTGTGGACGGAGAGAAGGGAGACAAGGGCGACACTCCTGTTGTGGGTGTTGTCGAGGCTGACGGAGAGTTCTACTGGGCAGTTGACGGCAAGCCGCTTCTTGACTCTGCCGGCAACAAGATCCCTGTCCATTCGGCTGTTCCTCAGCTCCGTATCCGTGATGGCAAGTGGCAGATCTCCTATGACAAAGGTGAGACATGGGCCGACGTGGATGTACTTGGCAATCCTGGTGGCTCCACTATTTCGATCGAGGATGGAGACACAACCGTGACTTTCTTCATCAACGGCGAGGCCTACACCATCCAGAAGGAGCTTCCTTTCTATTTGGTATTCGACGCTCGCAAGGATCTCGGTGTTCCTGTAGGTGGTGACGAATATACTTACCCATATTCCCTCAAAGGTGTTTCAGAAGGAGATGAGGTAGAGGTTGACATCCTCAACTGCACCTCTGGATGGGAGGCCAGGGTGATCTCTCTTCCTAAAGGAGAGGTGCCTGGCTACATCGGAGTGAAGCACAGTGAGAACGCAACAGGAAAAGTCTTTGTCTATGCCAGCAACGGCCGAGGAAAGACCGACATCAAATCTCTTGTCTTTGAGGACGGTGTGCTTACCGCCGAGGCTGACGTCAAGCCTGTCCCTGCGGCAGGAGGTGAGGTCAAAGTTTCCGTGACCACCAACATGGACTATGAATTGTATGTTGACAGAACCCAGAAGTGGATCAGCGTGGCTCCTCAGACAAAGGCAACCCATGTCGATGTCTATACCTTGGTTTGCGAGGCAAACACGACGGGTTCGTTCCGTTCCGCGGAGGTTGATGTCATCAACACTGTGACGGGTGAGACTCCTAATGTCTTCTATGTCATCCAGTACCCTGCCGAGACTGTGGCCACCGACATCGCTTCCCTTGCCAATGTGGCTGACAATACTCCGGTCACCCTTTACAAGGAGACCGTCCTTGCCACTTCTGATAACTCTGCTGTTGTTTCCGATGGAACAAGCTGCCTGTACGTGACAGGAGCCACCTCCGCGCTTCCTGTCGGCAAGGTGATCACTCTGAACGGTGTGAAGAAGACTGAGAAGACTGATAAGGAGACGGAGGTCGTTTCGGTTGAGGTCACTTCATACGAAGTGACGGCCGAGACATCCAGTGTGACCGCCCCGACATCTTCCTATCTCGGCTGGGTGACTGAATTCCCTGCGTACGTCATCACTTCCGGCAAACTTGAGAAGGAAGGTGACACATATTTCATCAAGGCTCCGATGGGACAGAAAGTGGTGTTTGAAGCTCCGCTTGCGTCGTTCGATCTCGCTTCCAAGGTAGGAGGATATGTGAATGTCTATGGCTATGTCTCATCATCCGTTTATCCGGAGGGTGAGAAAGCTGAGACTTGCTCTATGATCCTTAACGCCGTTTCCGCGATCGAATTCAAGGAGAACAACGCATGGACGCTTTCATACAGCACTGATCCTGAAGACAAGAAGTACCCTGAGGTCATCACCAACACTGTGAGTGGCTCAACAGTACCTTACACCCTAACCTTCTATTCTGAAGAGGATTATGCGAAACTTGGCGGATCACCTGTGAACGCCGCCTTGCTGCTCAGCGATGACGTGCTGTACTATTTCGATCTGTTTGGCGATGTCTACGACCGTGATGAAATATATGATATGCTTGTCCACACCGATGGCTCAACCGGTTCAGACAGCTTCGGAGAGAAGGACTTCGGCAAATATGTGGCTGTGGCCGCGGGAATCGCCGCTGACGGAACTCCTACCGGTGACTACAAGACTTTTGAATTCGAAAAGAAGGAACCTGTCTCTGTCGCTACGTATGCCGACTTCATCGGAAGATGGAAAATGGGTGACAACGTCTTGACCGTCTCTGAGAAAGTTAATGGCAGCACTTACAATGTTACCGGACTTCCAAACCAGGACGAGAACGGATTGGCGCCTGTTGAGGCTGAGTTCTCTGACGGAAAGTTCATCCTCAAGGAGCAGAAGCTTTCAGAGGCATGGAACAATCCGAAATATGGTGACTGTGACATTTATCTTTCCGGAAAGTTCAACTACAATTATAAGGTTTACGCCGCTTATGGATGGTACACCGAAGATCCGTCAGTCATTCTTACTGGTTACGTCCTTGAAAAAGGAGGCGGTATGACCGTTTACGCCGGTTCTTGTGAGAAAGGTAAATTCCTCTCATTCTGCCTGACTTGGCAGATACAGGCCGGAGAGAACGCAGGCAAGGGCAATTTCTGGCCAGAGGTGACAATTTCGGACATGACAAAGCTCAAGGAGGCCTCGTCTGCATACAAAGCTTGGCTCGGAAGCTACACCCTCAGCACAAAGTCTATAAAGACAGGTAATGACACAACCTACAATGTTGTCCTTAGGGAAGCCCTTCCTGACGAGACGATCGCTTTGGATGGCATAGGAATCGATGGCATTCCTCTCATTTATGATGCGGAAGGCGACAAGTGCTCACTGGTCTATGGTAACTTCTCTTCAAGTTCATCCTACAATTTCTATGTCTCTGGAATCACCAATGACGATTATGTCTGCACCGGTGATCCTGACACAGGAGAGATCGCCACTGTCACCAAGTCTGCGGACAAGACCATCAAGTTCGAGAACGTGGTGTATAAGCTGTCCGAAGAAAGGCCGGAGGTCTATGCCAAGTACTGGGGTGTTCTGGGGCTGTCCACATCAACTAAGAAATGGTACACTTTCTCAGATGCCGACTACATAGTAAATCCGGCGACGTTGACTCCGTCAGCCGCCTCCAAGTCGGTAAAGAGCCTCTCCGCTCCAAAGACCGGCAAGAGTGTTCGTTTTGACGCCAAGTCGCTTCCGTCAAGTATGACCATTGCACGTGACACTAAGTTACGCGATGCTCAAGACAAGAAAGTGGACGCGAGAACCGCGAAATCCGGCCGCGCCAAGCTTCTTGAATTGAAATAATTTATATACCTTTGATTTTTCAAGGGATCCGGATTGTACGGTTCGGATCCCTTTTTTTCGAAAATATGAAAGTAAGTTCACTCTTATCTGCGGCTGCTCTGCTCGCGGCATCGTCATTTTTGTTCTTTTCCTGTTCCAAATCGGAGCATGCATTGTCGTCTGACAGGGGGAATGCAAAGCCTTCCGGTCTTCAAGAGCAACGCCCCTATACTCAAGACGAGATTGATAAGGCAATTTATATTCCTGGATCAATGATTGTGAAATTGACGCCTGAAGCCGCGGATGCGATGGAGAAGGGGAGTGCTTTGCTATCTTCTGTCTCAGAGAGCCTTGGTGTCAAGCATGCCGAGCGTCTTTTCCCTGACGCCGGCGAATATGAACCGCTTCACAGAAAATGTGGCCTCCATCAGTACTACATCGTGGACTTCGATTCTGCTCTGCCTCTTGCCAAGGCTCAGGAGATTCTCGGATCACTTGACGGCGTAGAGGCTTCTGAAAAACGTAACATAATCTGCAGGTCCGCTTCCACCAACGATCCTGGCTACGCCTACCTTTGGGAATATTCAGGTCGTTACAGCATCAATGTCGAGGACGCCTGGAAGTACACAACCGGAGATCCTTCGGTCGTTGTCTGTGTCGTTGACGGAGGGCTCAACCTCAAGCATGAGGATCTGGCTTGGAACTGTGGCAGTGTCAACTGGAATTTCGTGAGAAACAGCTCAAATATTACCCCTGAAGACCATGGATGTCATGTCGCCGGCACAATCGCAGGGGTCAGAAACAATGGAAAGGGACTTGCGGGAATAGCTGGAGGTGACTATGCGGCCGGGAAAAAGGGCGTGACTTTGATGAGCGCTCAGGTTTTCCAGGGAAACAGTACTGCCTCAAGTTTCCAAAATGCTATAGTTTGGGGTGCGGACAACGGAGCGGTCATCAGCCAGAACAGCTGGGGCAATGACTATGACTTCGATGGTAACGGTGTGCTTTCCGCCTATGAGAAGGACTATGCCTTGCGGGACAGGATTTCCTCTTCAATGGCGGCTGCGATTGATTATTTTATCGCTTATGCCGGGTGTGACAAGGATGGCAACCAAAAGCCGGACTCTCCAATGAAAGGAGGTCTGGTAGTCTTCGCGGCGGGAAATGATGGCATAGCAAACGGTGTTCCGGCATCGTACGCGCCGGTGATCGCGGTTGGCGCTTCCGGAATGACAGGCAGGCTGTCCTCATTCTCCAACTATGGTAGTTGGGTGGACATCTGCGCTCCTGGAGAGAGCATCTACAGTTGTGTGGCTTCAGGATCTTACGACCGTTACCAAGGAACCTCGATGGCCTGTCCTCATGTCTCGGGAGCTTTGGCTTTGCTGCTCTCTCAATTCGGAGGAGAAGGGTTCACCAACGAGAATCTGAAGGAAGTCCTTCTTGAAGGTGCAAACGCGAGCCTGATAAACTACAATGGCAAGGCAATGGGCCCATACCTTGATGTTATGGGCTCGATGAGATACGGCCTTTCCAAGTACGGGAGAGAGAATAACAATCCCCCGGTCATAGAGACATCCTATACGGGTGATTTCAAATTCCGCCAGTGGGAGAGCGTGTCGATTCCGTTCACCGTGTCGGATCCTGATGGCGACAATGTCGAGGTCACCACAGATTTTGAGGGAAGGGCGAAACTGGTCCGCGGTTCCAAGGATCCTGATGTCTACAACTTTGAGATCCTGTGCGAGTTAGTCTCCGATTTCACACCTAAGAAGGCAAAGATCACAGCGACTGACGTTTATGGCGGCACGGCGGAATATGAATTTGCCTATCAGGTGATCGAGAACCGTCCGCCGGTTGTCTCAGAGCCCATCAATGACGTTGTCCTTTCCGGCGACGGAAAGATGTCTGCCTATCTGGACGGTGTGTTCTCGGATCCTGACGACGAGCCTCTGGAATATTCCGCGAAGATTTCTCCTGACGGTGTCGCTGATGTCTCGATCAGTGGCGACGGCAAGCTTGTTGTCGCCAAAAAGCAAAATGGCTTGGCGGTGATCACCGTGACAGCCAAGGATCGCCTTGGCGCTAAGGTCTCAACCGATTTCAAGATTGTCGCACGTGATGAAAGTTATACTGTTGACTACTATCCGAACCCTGTCCGTGATTTCTTGAATGTCCGTCCAGGCAGCACCGCGGTTGTTGATGTCATGGTGAAGATAGCCTCCACATCCGGGTCTGTCATTCTTGAGAAGACGGTTTCGTGCAATGTGTTCGAACCGGCCAGGATAGACATGAGCGCCTTTGCTCCTGGAGAGTACAAACTTGGGCTGACTGTGGGTGCGGATAAGTATGATTATGTTATTGTCAAGAGGTAGAATGAAAAGAGTATTGATCGTGGCCTTCGCCGCTCTTTTGCCGGCGTTCCACTTGCAAGCCCAGGATGAGGCGTTCGGTTGGATGTGTCAGAGGAATGACCCTGTTTCAGTGGCCATGGCCGGTGTCTCTCTTGCTCCGTCTTCAGACATTTCGTTTTCAGCGTTCCGGAATCCTGCGGTGATTCCATATTCGGAGAGTCGTTTTGCGGTGACAGCGGCATATTCACCCGCTGTTGGTGACATGACAACCGGTGGGCTGGATGTCGGCGTAGGCATGAAGACAGGAGAACGTCTGGGATTTTCTGTCGCCGGTAATTACAATTCATGCGGTGAGTATGAGGTCATAGACGACTCTGGCAACCGCAACGGTATGTTCAAGACATCTTCCATGATGTTTTCCGCAGGTTTGGGACTGAAGGTGATTGACGCGCTGAGTGTTGGCATCAATCTGAAATATGCCGGCGAGAGGCTTGCCTCTGACTCGAACCAAGGTGTGTTCGCGTCAGATGTGTATGCTTTGTACCGTTGGAGGATGCTTCGCTTCAGCGCCGGACTTGCCAATGTGGGCACTTCTGTCAAGGATGCCTCCGGATCGTCTTATCATATACCTTCGTCAGTGCGGCTGGCTGCTGGCTATGGCCAGACTTTCGAGGAAAAACATTCCCTTGAGGCCGGAATGGACGCTGATTGTTTTTTTGCCGGAAAGTTCGCTGTTTCCGGAGGAGTTCAGTACGGATTCAACGGCATGGTGTTCGCGCGTGTCGGCTATCGAGCGTCCGGTTCTGATGTGATCGCGTCCGGAGTGTCAGCCGGCCTTGGTTGCAAATTCCACGGAGTGAGGGTGGATTTCGCCTACCAGAGAGCTTCATCTTTGAATATTTTGGCGTTCTCTTTGGGCTACAGTTTTTAAATTATGTATCCGTGCCTGATTTTGTTTGCGATTTCGCAAATATTCCGTATATTTGCAATCCACTTCAAGCGCGGGTGGCGAAATGGTAGACGCGCTAGTTTCAGGAGCTAGTGTCAATTGCGACGTGTGAGTTCGACTCTCATCCCGCGCACAAGGAACGAGGGTGGCTAAAAAGTATCTTTTTGGCCACCCTCAATCACAATATTCAATCATCGGTCGCTTTGTGACATCCCCGGAGGAACACGGGAAAAGGATTCACGGAACCACCTCGGTTCTGGCGGACAATGTTCCCGGTTATACAGATTGGTCCGGCAAAAGGGCTTTGGACGGGCATGTCATAGATTCGCAAAAATGCTTATATTAGTGGAAAATTTCGGAAGAGATGAAGATAGTGTTTTTGGATGCCGGGACGATGGGGACGTCATCGTTGGCTCCGATTGAAAGAGTAGGGGAATTGACAGCCTGGCCGAATTCGACTCCGGAGGAGTCCATCGGCAGGGTAAGTGATTGCGAAGTTTTGATTGTGAACAAGATAAAGGTGAATGACCTGCTGCTGGAGGCGGCGCCGAAACTTCGGCTTGTCTGTGAGGCCGGCACCGGCATAAACAATATTGATGTGGATGCCTGTGCCAGACATGGAGTGATTGTCAGGAATGTCGCCGGCTATTCCACGGATTCCGTTGTTCAGGAAACATTCATGCATATTCTTAACCTTCTGGGCAACGGGGCCTATTTTGACAATGTCGTGAAGTCCGGGGCATATTCACGCAGCGGGTTGTTCACTGATTATTCAAGGCCATTCATTGAAATGACTGGCAAGGTGTTGGGTGTCATTGGTCTGGGCGCGATAGGCTCAAAAGTTGCCAGAATCGGATCCGCGTTTGGGATGAAAGTCATCTATTACTCCACTTCCGGAACAAACCATTCCGAAGAGTATCCGTCGGTCTCTCTTGAGCACCTTATGCGCAAGTCCGATGTCATTTCCGTGCACGCTCCGTACAATGAGCGCACAGCCGGCCTTGTCGGTGAGAAAGAACTCAGGATGATGAAACCGAAAGCCATCATCGTGAATATGGGACGAGGTGGGATAGTCGTGGAGGAAGCCTTGGCTAAAGTCATTGACGAGGGTGTCATTGGGGGAGCGGGCCTGGATGTCTATTCGACCGAACCGATACCGGAGAACCATCCTCTTCTCCATACCAGACATCCGGAACGTCTCAGCATGACTCCTCACATCGCCTGGGCAAGCATCGAGGCTCGTGAACGTCTGATACAATCCATCGCTGACAACATAGCAAAGGGCTTTTGAGCATAGCCTTCCATGGTCCTTGTCCGGTTGACCTTTGGGAGTGATATTCAAGGAGGCTTCAAGTCGATCAGGCTTGGAGCCTCCTTGAATATTCAACGCCTTGGAATGAATATGGTTGCATATTGGGGGCGATTCGTTCCAAGTCTCATGATATTCTCATCATTCCTGAAAAATATTCGTTAATAATGCCAAAATGTTGAAAAAATATACATATATTTGCAGAACGTTTGAATAAATATGCTTTTGATATGAAAGGTAAGCTTGAAAGGCAAAGAATAATCCGCGAGGTGATCAAGGATAACAGGGTCTCTAATCAGGAGGAACTTTCCACGCTGCTGGAACAGCGTGGGCTCAGCGTCGCTCAAGCGACTTTGTCAAGGGATATCAGAGAATTGAGAATCACCAAGATACATGACGGAAGCGGTTACAGTTACAGTCTTCCCCAGCCTGGAATGTTGCGTAACAGCTTCCGTGAATCCTCGATGTCATCTGATAGCATCGACAGTCTGGAGTTTTCCGGCTCGATGGCGGTGATCAAGACGAGGCCTGGCCATGCCGGGATGATCGCCTCTATCATTGACGACGGGCATCTTCCGGAGGTTATGGGCACGTTGGCCGGTGATGACACGATCCTGCTTGTACTGAGGGAAGGATTCCGGCACGAAGATGTGACATCGTCTCTTTCTGAGATATTCAAAGGCATCGAGACCAAAAGGGTTAATTAATTTAACGGACTAAACAAAAGATGACGCAGGACGAATTGACTGTTGAGGTCGCTTCGGACAAGCACCTCATTTATGTCGATGAGATTCTAAAGACAATAGAGGAGGCGGCCAAGGTAAGGGGCACCGGCATCGCGAAGAGAAAGCCGGAATATGTCGCCCAGAAGATCAAGGAGGCCAAGGCCGTGATCGCTCTTCAGGGCGAGAAATTCGCTGGATTCAGTTATATCGAGACATGGGAGCACAAGCAGTACGTGACTACATCCGGACTGATCGTGCATCCGGATTTCCGTGGTTTGGGACTTGCCAAGAGGATAAAGGATCTGACATTCTCGCTGGCCCGCACACGCTGGCCGCACGCCAAGATATTCAGTCTCACAAGCGGTGCGGCGGTGATGACGATGAACACCCAGCTGGGCTACAAGCCGGTGACTTTCGCCGAGCTCACCAGCGACGAGGCCTTTTGGCGAGGCTGCGATGGATGCGTCAACGTGGATGTGCTCAAGCGCACCGACAGGAAGTACTGCATCTGCACGGGAATGCTATTCGATCCGGAGGAGCATCTTCCGGCGAAAATCCCGCAGGAAGTCCTCGAAAGGATCCGCAGGATCGACGAGGCCGAGAATGACAACAAAAATTAATGAATATGGAAAAGAAGAAAGTAGTGGTCGCTTTCAGCGGCGGTCTGGACACATCCTTCACGGTGATGTACCTGGCCAAGGAAAAGGGCTATGAGGTTTACGCCGCGTGTGCGAACACCGGCGGATTCAGCGCTGAGCAGCTGAAAGACAATGAGAAGCATGCCTACGAACTGGGTGCGAAGGAATATGTCACCCTTGATGTGACCAAGGAATATTACGACAAGAGTCTCCGTTATATGATCTTCGGCAATGTGCTGAGGAACGGTACATATCCGATCTCGGTCTCTTCCGAGAGGATATTCCAGGCTATGGCCATCGCCCGCTACGCGAAAGCGATTGGCGCTGACGCCATCGCCCACGGTTCGACTGGCGCCGGCAACGATCAGGTCCGTTTTGACATGACTTTCCTTGTGATGGCTCCCGGAATAGAGATCATCACCTTGACAAGGGATATGGCTCTGACCCGCCAGTTTGAGGTTGATTACCTTAATGAGCACGGCTTCAAGGCTGATTTCAAGAAACTTAAATATTCCTACAATGTCGGCCTTTGGGGCACTTCCATCTGTGGAGGCGAGATTCTGGACTCCACCCAGGGACTTCCGGAGGAGGCGTATCTGAAACAGATCACAAAGGATGGCTCCGAGACCATCGAGATCGAGTTCGAGAAAGGTGAGATCGTTGCTGTCAACGGCAAGAAGTTCGCTGACAAAGTGACTGCCATTCAGGAGATTGAGTCTATCGCCGCTCCTTACGGCATCGGCCGGGATATGCACGTCGGGGACACCATCATCGGCATCAAGGGACGTGTCGGCTTCGAGGCCGCCGCTCCTATGCTCATCATCGCCGCTCACAAGTTCCTTGAGAAGTTCACCCTCAGCAAATGGCAGCAGTACTGGAAGGATCAGGTTTCCAACTGGTACGGAATGTTCCTGCACGAGAGCCAGTACCTTGAGCCTGTGATGAGGGACATCGAGGCGATGCTGGAGAGCAGCCAGAGGAACGTGACCGGCAAGGTTACGATGGAGCTTCGTCCATGGTCGTTCTCGACCGTCGGTGTGGATTCCCCTTGCGACCTTGTCAAGACCAAGTTCGGTGAATATGGCGAGATGCAGAAAGGCTGGACCAGTGAGGACGCCAAGGGCTTCATTAAGGTGACTTCCACCCCTCTGCGTGTTTACTACACCGCCCACAAGGACGAAGGAGAACAGCTTGAAAAGGAATTGTAGATGATAATTATTTATGAAATAAATGATTATAAATGAGTATATAAAGGTAGGGATCGTAGGGGCCGCCGGCTACACGGCCGGCGAGCTTCTGCGGATTCTGGCCAATCATCCGGCCGTGAAGGTTGTCTTCGCGCAGAGCGGCAGCCACGCCGGTGAGCCTGTGTGGTCAGCGCATCAGGATTTGTTGGGAGAGACAGATCTGAAGTTCAGTGCGGAAGCCCCTGTGGAAGAGGCCGATGTAATATTCCTTTGTTCTGGTCACGGAAAATCAAAAGGCTTTGTCCATTCTTTGCCAGAGAGTTATAAGGGTGCTATCATCGATCTCAGCAACGATTTCCGTCTGGCCGCCGATGCGGAGGGTTTTGTCTATGGACTTCCAGAGGCATTCAGAGACAAGATCGTGAAGGCTAAGCATATCGCCAACCCTGGCTGCTTCGCGACCTCTATCCAGTTGGCGCTTCTGCCTATGGCGAAGGCTGACAAACTGCCTGAGATTCACGTGACGGGAATCACCGGATCGACCGGTGCGGGACAGGCTCCGTCCGAGACCACGCATTTCAGTTGGCGGGCCAATAACCTCTCTGTCTATAAGGCGTTTACCCATCAGCATCTTGGCGAGATAGGGGAGACCCTCCACACTCTCGCTCCAAGTTACGAGGGCGAGTTGAACTTCGTTCCGGTCAGAGGAGACTTCACAAGAGGAATCCTGGCATCGGTTTATTTTGATTGCGACCTCTCCGAGGAAGAAGCAGTTGCGCTTTACAAAGACTACTACAAGGACGAGCCTTTCGTGCACGTGATCGACACGAATCCGGATCTGAAGATGGTCGTGAACACGAATAAATGTGTGCTCAATGTACGTAAACACGGCCGTAAGCTCCACGTGATCAGCATAATCGACAATCTCGTGAAAGGCGCTTCCGGTCAGGCGGTCGAGAATATGAACCTCATTTTCGGCCTCCCGGAGGGCACCGGTCTTCACCTGAAAGGCACTCGTTTTTAATATTCGAATCATATTATGAACTTATTCGATGTATATAGCCTCTTTGATGTGACTCCCGTCAAAGCCAAAGGCACCAGAATCTGGGATGACAAGGGTCAGGAATATCTCGACCTCTACGGAGGCCACGCCGTCATCTCAGTCGGCCACTGCCACCCGAAATACGTGGCTGCCATAACCGACCAGCTGAACAAGATCGGCTTCTACTCCAACAGCGTGAAGAATCCGCTTCAGGTCGAGCTGGCCGGAAAGATCGGTGAACTATCCGGACTACAGGATTACTCCCTCTTCCTGATCAACTCGGGAGCGGAGGCCAATGAGAACGCCCTCAAACTGGCCTCTTTCCACACCGGAAAGGACAGGATGATCGCGTTCAAGGGAGCCTTCCACGGAAGGACCTCCGGAGCGGTGGCCGTCACTGACAATCCTAAGTATTCAGCGCCGTTCAACTCGCATCACAAAGTCACTTTCCTGCCGCTGAATGACATTGAGGCAGTGAGAACAGAACTTGCCAAGGGCGATGTCGCCGGCGTGATCATCGAAGGCATCCAGGGGGTCGGCGGTATCGTCATCCCTGATGACCGGTTCATGAGAGACCTTCGTCAGGTCACCAAGGAAGCCGGCGTGGTGCTGATTCTGGACGAGATCCAGAGCGGCTACGGCCGCAGCGGCAGGTTCTTCGCCCACCAATGGGCCGGAATCAAGCCGGACATCGTCACGATGGCCAAGGGAATGGCGAACGGTTTCCCGATCGGCGGAGTCCTCATCTCTCCTGAGTTCGAGGCCACAAAGGGAATGCTAGGCACCACATTCGGAGGCAATTACCTCGCGATGGCCGCGGCAAACGCCGTCGCTGACATATTCAAGGAAGAGAATCTCGTTGCGAACGCATTTGAGGTAGGAGAGTATCTGAAGAATTCCATTCCGGCCTCTCCGAGAATCAGGGAGGTGCGTGGCCGCGGACTCATGGTAGGCATAGAATTCAATGAGCCGATCACCGAGATCAGAGGCCGCCTCCTCTACGAAAAGCACATATTCACAGGCGTTTCCGGCAAGAACATGATCCGCCTTCTTGCCCCGCTTACGCTTACCAAGGCGGACGTTGACATATTCATTGACGCATTGAAGGAAGTATTATGAGAAGTTTTTTTCACGTAAGTGACATAGGCGACCTCGGCAAGGCGCTTGAGGAGGCGAAGCAGGTCAAGGCGACCCCGTTCGCATGGCAGAATCTGGGCAGGAACAAGACGATCATTCTGATTTTCTTCAACAGCAGCCTGCGCACCCGCCTGAGCAGCCAGAAGGCGGCCATGAATCTGGGAATGAACACGATAGTCCTCAATGTCAACGGCGACAGCTGGAAACTTGAGACCGAGATGGGCGTGGTGATGGACGGCGACAAGCCGGAGCATCTGCGTGAGGCGATCCCTGTCATCGGCAGCTACTGTGACATCATCGGAGTGCGCTCGTTCGCCGGCCTGAAGGACAAGTCCTTCGACTACAACGAGACCATTCTCAGGCAGTTCATCGAATATTCCGGCAAACCTGTCATCAGCCTCGAATCTGCCACGGTCCATCCATGCCAGGCCTTCGCCGACCTCATAACGATCAATGAATATAAAAGCGTGGCGCGTCCGAAGGTGGTCCTGACCTGGGCTCCGCATCCGCGTGCGCTGCCTCAGGCTGTGCCTAACTCGTTCGCCGAGTGGATGAATGCCGCCGATGTGGATTTCGTCATCACCCATCCGGAAGGCTACGAGCTTGATCCTCAGTTCGTCGGCGATGCCCGTGTGGAGTACGACCAGATGAAGGCCTTTGAAGGAGCGGACTTCATCTATGCCAAGAACTGGTCCTCCGTCTCACACTACGGCCAGATCCTCAGTCAGGACCGTGCTTGGACAGTCGGGGCGCGCCAGATGGCCGTCACCGACAACGCCTATTTCATGCACTGCCTTCCTGTGCGAAGGAATATGATCGTGACCGACGAAGTGATTGATTCCCCTCGCAGCATCGTGATCCCTGAGGCCGCCAACCGCGTCGTCTCCGCCCAGGTGGTGATGAAGAGGATGCTGGAGGATCTGCAGTAAGACTTTGTTGCGGAAACGGTACAGGAAAGGGGCCTCTCCTGTACCAAATGGCCTTTTGTCATCGTTTGGTACAGGAAAAGCCTCTTTGGTGTACGGAAATAATTTTGAGAAAAACGAATATGATAAAGGATTCATTGAATATAATTAAGGTGGGGGGAGCCATAGTGGAGAACGAGGAGTCTCTCCAGTCCCTCCTGATGTCATTCTCAAGCCTCAAGGGCAGAAAGATTCTCGTACACGGAGGCGGCAAGATCGCCACCGAGGTGGCGGCCAGGCTGGGCGTGGAGACTCAGATGATCGATGGCCGCAGGATCACAAGCGCCGAGATGCTGAAGGTCGTGACGATGGTTTACGGCGGACTTGTCAACAAGAATCTGGTTGCGCGTCTGCAAGCCCTTGGTGTCAACGCCATAGGCCTTACCGGCGCTGATCTCAATCTGATTATGAGTGTGAAACGCCCCGTACAGCCAATCAACTTCGGTTACGTAGGTGACATCAAGTACGTCAACGCCAAGGCTTTGGAAAACCTCCTTGAGTCCGGCGCCGTGCCTGTTCTCGCCCCGCTGACCCATGACAAGGAAGGCTCGATGCTGAACACCAACGCCGACACCATCGCCTCGTCCGTTGCCCAGGCCCTTGCCTCAGTCTATGACGTGACACTGACATATTGCTCGTCCACCCCTGGTGTGATGAAGGACCTGAACGACCCGTCAAGCGTGATCCCTACAATAACCAGTTCCGATTTCGCCCCGATGGTCGCCGACGGCACCATCTCCGAGGGAATGATCCCGAAACTCCAGAACGCCTTCGAAGCCATCAACTCCGGTGTCTCCAGAGTCGTCATCACCTCCGCCTCCGCCCTGAATGCCGGCACCACCATCATGGCCGACCCCGAGACCGACGACTGAGCGAGGTCTGTGTGTCTGTTAACAGCTTGTTAACAAATATGATAGGCTTTCGCCTTTAGTGCTGTTATGCTATAGGTGAAAGCCTTTTGAAATGATTTTCAGTCTGTTACTCGTCACTCATCTCCATTGGCGTAAATCTACCAAAGGAGAAGGGCTAATATATTTATTAATAATGATTTAAGAGATGTGGATTGTATATGCGAGAATCTGGGTGATATCACTTTGCACAATCTATTGATTTGCAATCTTTTAGATTGGACCTATGAGAGATTTTCAGAGGCCGGAAATTTGGTGGGCGTGACCGGGAAGCCGTAACTTTGCACCAGAAAGTTTAACCATTAAAATCAACGATTATGGAGACAAAGAAAACTTACAAGGCCAATCTTGAGAACAAGAGAACCCTTCTGACGGAAGTCGGGCTGGTGGCTGCGATGGGAATAGTTCTGATGGCGTTCGAGTGGGGGACACCTGAGACCAAGGTCGCCACGCTTGCCGGTAACGATGCGGCTTTCATCAGCGATGACATCGAGATCCCGGTGACGATGGAGACTCCGCCGACACCTCCGGCTCCGGCCGTGATTCTCAACGATCTGATCGAAATTCTTCCGGATGACATAAAGATTGATGAGGATCTGGAGTTCAAATCCTTGGATGACAGTCAGATGGAGATTCCTATAATGGATTATATCCCACAAAGTGTCCAGGATGAGGAGGTTGACGAGGCTCCTGTGCCGTTCTTCGCTGTTGAGGAAAAGCCGTTGTTCAACGGTGGGGATGCCAACGAGTTCTCCAAATGGGTCAACTCGAACCTCAAGTACCCGTCCATAGCCCAGGCTAACGGTGTCGAAGGCCGTGTGACCCTCCAGTTCACGGTCAACCCGGACGGATCCGTCAGCAATGTCAAGGTCCTCAGAGGAGTCGATTCCTCACTTGACAATGAAGCCGTCCGTGTGGTCTCGATGTCCCCGAAATGGACTCCGGGCCGCCAGCGTGACAGAGCCGTGAAAGTCACCTACACCTTCCCGGTGATATTCAAGTTAAGGTAGAGTGAATCCTATGCGAGACGGCTTAGAAACGTGCTGCGGAGGAACCGGACCTTGCCGTCGGCGAAGCGTACCTTGCAGGAGCCGGTGTCGCTGATCTCAAGGACCTCGCCTTGGCCGAAGATCTTGTGGAACACGTTGTCGCCGACGGTGATGCTGTCGGCCCTGCCCGCATCATCGGGAGTCTCGGTCGTCTCGTCAAGGTTCTCATTGGCGATCTGCTCCTGCAGCCTGCGCCAAAGGGCCTCATCCATCTCTCCTTCCGTGACAAAGAGGTCACGCTTTATCTCGGCGATGAACCTTGACGGCAACTTTTGCTGCTGAGCCTGAACGTCATAGCCTTCGGACTCGGTCAGGAACAGGCACTTCTCCGCCCGCGTGGCAGCAACGTACATCAAGCGCCTTTCCTCCTCAAGTGCCGTCCTCTTACGTTCCCGGATGCTTCTGGCGTTCGGGAATATTCCGTCGCTCAGCCCGATGATGAACACGTAAGGGAACTCCAATCCCTTGCTCTGATGGATGGTCATCAGCTTGACTTTGTTGGTCTCCTTCCGGTAGTCGGCGTTCGTGTACAGGGCGATGTCCTGAAGGTAATCGTAGAGCGGAAGCTGCTCCCATTCAGTGTGTTCGCTTTCGTAAAGCCTTATGGAATCCACCAACTCGGTGATGTTCTCCAGGCGCTGCTCGTCATTGTCGTCACGATATTCCTGCTTCAAGCCGGTCTTTTCGAGGATATATTCAAGCATCGCGCAGACTCCCATTGAATATGCCCTTGAGCGGCATTCCTCAATCAACGCCACGAACTCCCGGACAGCGTCACGATTCAGCTTCGGGTCATCCAGATGATTTTTGAGCGCTTGGTAAAGTGTCGTCCCCTCCTGTGATGCGTAAGCCGTTATCAGTTCGAGGGTTACCTTCCCGACTTTTCTGGACGGCGTGTTGATTACCCGCTCGAAGGCGATGTCGTCGTCCGATGCTACCAGCCGAAGGTAACTGATGCAGTCCTTGACTTCCATCCGCTCGAAGAACCGCACGCCACCCCACATCACGTAAGGAATGTTCGCGCGGATGAGCGCCTGCTCGATGAACCTCGAAAGATGCGCCGCGCGGAACAGCACCGCGAAATCTGAATATGCCGCCTCGCCATTGTCAAGCCTCCGGAGAATTTCCTGACAGATCCACTGCGCCTCCTGCCGCTCGTCCGTCGCGTGGAAGTGCACGATCTTCTCGCCCTCGCCCCGGCGGGTGAACATCCGCTTGTCTATCCGGTTCTTGTTGTTGACTATGATTGAGTTGGCTACGTTCAGAATCCCTGGAGTCGAACGGTAGTTCTCGTCCAGAATGATGTCCTTGTCGGCCTTGAACGCAAGAAACCTCTCCGGTTTCGCCCCTCTCCACTCATAAATGGACTGGTCCGGATCCCCGACTATGAACAGGTTACCGCACTTCTCGGACAACGTCTCAACAATCTCCCAGTCACCGCCATTGCAGTCCTGCGCCTCGTCCAACATCACATAGTTCATCCTCTCCTGCCACTTCTCCCTTACCTCTGAATATGTCTGAAGAATATGTCTGGTGAACTGGATGAGGTCATCGTAGTCGAGCGCCATCTTGTCCTTTTGCTTGAACAGAAGCTGGACACTGAGCGGAAGGTCAGTCCTTCCGGAGACCGGCGAGGTCGGGACAATGTATTGCTGAACATAAGGCTCAGCCGCCTTGGTACCGGCAAGAGCCTCAAGAAGTTGCCGCACTGTCTTCACGCTTCGTTCCGTGTTGTTTTCCGTCAGCACCTGCCTGGCCAGGGACTTCATATCCTCCTCGTCCAGAATCTGGAAGTTCTTCGGGTAGCCGAGCCGATGGATCTCCTCGCGCAGAAACCTCACGCAGAACCCGTGGATCGTGCAGACAAAGTCGTTCGTGTACCCCGGCGGAACAAGCTGAGTGATCCTGCTCCTCATCTCCTGCGCCGCCTTGTTCGTGAAGGTAAGGCACAGAATGTTAGCCGGTTCCACGCCCAGTTCGTTTACTATGTACGCATACCGATAGGTTAAAGCCTTGGTCTTTCCCGAGCCTGCTCCGGCAACGACCCGCACCCGGCCCTCCGTCGAGGTCACCGCCTCTCTCTGCCGTCTGTTAAGTGTCCCTAAATCCATATCCACAAATGTACATAAAAACCATCGTTTTTGCGTACATTTGCATTGGCAAGTGAGTGGGCTGTAATCTTAGTCTGTGAAATGTAACTGTTTGTCACACTGTGAGTAAAGCGATTCTCTTCGGTGGGATTGTACTGGAGACCGAAGCTCATTTGAATGATTGTCAATATGTTGCGTGCCACTGGTTGATTATCAATGAGTGCTGTGTAACAGATTGATGGACTTTAAGTTGGTATGTTCTCTTTAGCGGGATTCGACTAAAGACAATGTGCTAAAGTATTAATAGATAAAGATTTAGAATTCATGGACACGATAGATCTTTTGAAGAATATGATCCGGATTCCTTCCGTGAGCCGGGAGGAAAAAGATGCGGCGGATTATATGGAACGCTGGATGAAAGGCAACGGCTTTGAGGCCAGGAGGCTGGGCAACAACCTGTGGATGGAGTCCGGCCCGGTGGACGGGAGGCCGACCATATTGCTGAACGCCCACATCGACACTGTGAAACCGGCCTCTGGCTACACCCGTGACCCGTTCACGCCCGAGATTGAGGACGGTTGTCTGTACGGTCTCGGCAGCAATGATGACGGCGGATCCCTGGTCGCGCTTCTGGAGACATATTCAAGGCTCATTCAGAAGGAGCAGCCGTACAGGCTGATCTTTTCCGCCACCGCCGAGGAAGAGGTGAGCGGGAAGGGTGGCCTCGACTTGATCCTGCCGGAACTTGGCCTGATTGATTTCGGGGTGATGGGCGAGCCGACCGGGATGAGGATGGCCGTCGCCGAGAGGGGACTGATGGTACTGGACTGCACGGCCTACGGGAAGAGCGGCCACGCTGCCAGAAATGAAGGTGTCAACGCTATCTACAAGGCCATCGAGGATATTCAGTGGTTCAAAAATCACAGTTTTGACCGGGTGTCGGATTTCCTCGGAGCCGTCAAGATGTCCGTCACGCAGATCAATGCCGGAACCCAGCACAATGTCGTGCCGGACAGATGCGCGTTCGTGGTGGATGTGCGCCCGAACGGGATGTACACCAACCCCGAACTTCTGGAGCTGATCAAGTCCTCCGTATCGTGCGAGGTCAAGGAACGCTCGACAAGAATCGGCAGCTCGCATCTTCCGATGAATCACCCCGCCGTTGTCAGAGGTCTTTCCTTAGGCCTTGAACCGTTCGGCTCCCCGACCACCAGCAACCAGGCCCTCTGCCATTTCCCGACCCTCAAGATCGGTCCGGGCGACTCGGCCCGCTCCCATACCGCCGATGAATATATCCGTCTTGACGAGATTGCGGACGGTATCGAGACGTACGTCGCCCTTCTCTGCGGTCTTACGTTGTAGAATTTAACATCGCCTCCCTCGGTCACTGAGCCTGTCGAAGTGACCGAGATTCGATGTCAGCATGGGTATTACGCATTTTTTCAGTATGTAGAAAATCCAGAGAGCCTCTAACCTGAATTTTTCACGTTACAAAAATTCAGAACAGAGGCTCTCTGGATTTACATCAAAAATGCTTATTCAAAACGTGGCGCCAATCCTCTGAGGGCGGCCATGATAGCTTGGGCCATACGGGCATGACCTTCGTCGGTAGGGTGGAGCCTGTCTTTGTCCCTTGGGAAATATTCCTTCTGCGAACGGTTGAGCGGGAATATTCCTGAGACGGCGCTAAGGTCGATCACAGGCACGGCCCAGACATTACCCGCCTCCTTCACGGCATTGATGTAAGCGTCAATATATTCCCCGCACCTGTTGGTGTAGTTCTCGTCCGGCTGGATGTTGGTCTCGCCGAATTTGGCGTAGCCCCTGTGAAGTGGAGTCATCAGGATTATCTGCTTGTGCGGGTACATATTCTTAAGTGAGTCCAAGGCAACGTTGATACGTCCTTTGAACGTGCTTTGGTCGAGGTTTGGCATCCTATGCCTTCTTACCTGCATAGATTTAGGCTCACCATTGGCGGCCTCCACCTCGACATATTCCTCCGTGAACCATTCCCCGATCGGTACTCCGGCGTTGAAGTCGTTGGTCCCCATCAGGATAAGGATGGCGTCGATGTCGTCTCCATACTCGCTCTTCAACCGGTTCGCCTGCGGAAGCACTTCGTTCCACTGCTGTCCGTTCCTCGCCACCACGCAAGGGATGATTCCGATTTCCTGCGCCATGTACCAGTAGTATTTTTCCGGTCCGTTCGCCACCTTCGGATCCGAGATCGAATCCCCAATGATTCCGACCCTCGCTCCGTACCATGGATGGGTCGTGTCCACAACTTGTCCATCAGTCAAGCTCTTGCCTTTTTCGATGGCGTGGCATTCTTTTCTACCGGTCGCGGAGTCTGCCAAAGCGCCGGTTCCTGATATTCCATGTGCGAAACTTCCGTTTGCAATGAGCATCGCCGCCAATGTCACCCAAAATCTGATTGTTTTCATTGTATTTTAAGTGTTAAAATTTGCCTTAGTGATCCGAGGGCTTCTCGGTTGCATAATTCGCTTTGTGAAGTTACGAATTATTCCTCGGAAACAGAAATCTGTATAGTAATTCTTAAAAAATAACTTGAACAATTTGTATATCTTTATGGTCTATATTTCTTTTCTCATCAGTCGTCTACCTCCAGTACACGCCTTCTTCCAAAAGAAATCTATCTTCATAAATCTGACGTAACTACTCAGGTGTCCCCTGTCCTGACCATAAGCCGAGGATGACGCGAGGCTTTCACCTTCCAGCTGTGACTTTTTTCAAAATTTATCCTCATGCCGCAAGGCCGTGGTTCAGACCGCTAAAAACCAGCTGTTTGTAGCCCCTGTGAGCCCAATAGAACCGCTGAAACCTGATGTTTTTCACTCTCAAAACTTGAGTCCACTTGAAATAGTGCTATTTGCCACTTTTACCCATTACAGAAGTATCTGCGAGGCACATGTTTTTCAAAAAACGACTTTTTATCATGTCAGACACGGATATTTGCTGGTGAGCCCTTTTTCAAGTGGACTCAACCTTCAAACAAACAATTCAAAGCAGCTTCTAAGCATGTTGATGAAATCCGTACAATTTATGACTGTGGGAAGATCAAGATGAATCCAAATGACCGATTGTTGTTAGTAAGTTTAAATAAGAAGCTGTTTTGAATTGTTTGAAATGTTCTTTGAGGTGAAAAATCTTCATTTTCTTCCCGCTTCTTCAGTCAGATAGCACCGCTATCTTCCTTGGAAGAAGCGGTCGAAACTGAAGTTTTTCACTCTCAAACCTTCAAACAAACAATTCAAAACAGCTTCTAAAAGTTTTGATGATGCAAAGGCTAACGGAGTATATCAGTGTCTATGAAAAAACGCATAGGTATTGGGCGATTGCAAAATCACGTGACAGTCAAATAAATTACATAGAAGGAGTATATCATGGAATTGTACGTTCCGTACTCAAAGTTGAAGGGCATGAATGGGCTTTTTGTGACGATGAAAGCAATGTGTCTTTCGGTAAAGAAAGATGGTGTTTTCGTGGAGTTTTGACTATGGATTCTCCTTATCTCAACAAAGATGTAAGCGATTACCCTTTTGGCAGCGGAGGTGCGATCAGATACATTTAGGAAGCAATATAGGAGTTGACGGACTTTTGACGTGTTGAGGTACCCTCCAGATAATTGCGATTGCATGTCGCTTTGGACAAAATATTAACAATTAACCATTTACGGAATAATTGCCTACGAATGTTTTGGTATCGCTTTATGTCTTTTAAAAAAACCGATTTACGAAATGCCTTCATCCCAATGTTGGATAGAAGCGTCGGCGAGACACATTGCCGTGAAAATGGTGGACGCTTGGCTTTGAGTTTTTCAGCCATGTCTGGCCTCTGTGGGCATAGGTATGTTATGTTGCTGAAAGCGTTTTGTAAAATGTAGTCCGGCAACAAGAAGGCTTCAATGGATATGTTTGGATCAAGCATACGGGAGACCTGACTTTGTCCATTGTTTGGCCACGGTTTCCTCTCCGGTGCCGAACTTGGCATCCTAACCTTGGTTAGTACACCAGAAGAGCCTTTCCTGTACCAGTGGCGTGTCATGGACCGTTTTGTACACCAGAAGAGCCTTTCCTGTACCAGTGGCGTGTCATGGACTGTTTGGTAGATTCTCCCTAAGGTAGCCTACCAGCCCCATTCCGTCCATCGAACCGGCCATTCCGTGGATAAGTTCCCTGACAAAGCCATTCCGTCCATCGAACCGGCCATTCCGTGGATGAACGTCCAACAAGACTTCTCTGTGGCTGTACTTTTCCCGGATCGTCTCGTCCTTGGAAAAGAGCTTGTTCTTAATTTCCAGATAAATAAGTCAAAACTGCTTCTATTTTTCTTATTGATGCTGAAAATTACAAACAGTGAGTTTGTTAAGTAATGTTGAAAAAATAAGTTGCATCAATCGGTAAAATTGAATACATAGAATCACCCTTGAACATCAATGTATTGCAAATTTAAAGTGATGCAGGTTATTTTTTACATTTTACTAAATTAATTTGGTTTATGCCATAAACTTATTTATATTTGCAAAGAGCTTATGGCGTATGCGCAGCGTCTGATGGCTCCAACGGATTATAAATCAATAAGAAAATCAAAATTATGGAACAGAGTTCACAAATGAGTGCGGAACAAAGCCTCAAACTCATTAATGAGACCTTACGCGACAGCCGTCTGGTCATTACGAAAAGATCGGGAAGTCATTTCATTCTTTGGGGCGCTATTCTCACGCTGATCGCCCTTGCCGTGTACTTCCTTTGGAGGTCAAGCGGCAATCCGGCCTGGAATTTACTGTGGTTCGCCATGCCAGCTATAGGGTATCCGCTCGCTGTGGTACTGGACAAGGACGCAGAATGTGTCCCGTCCAATCTGATCAGCAATCTCCTTGGCTGGACATGGGGAGCGTTCGGAGCGTTTGCCGTGACAGTCAGTCTCTGTGCGTTGCTGTTTGCCCCGATGAACCTGACCTTGGTCATTATCCTCCTTTTCGGCTTTGCGGAGAGCATCTCAGGGATGATCCTCAAAAACCTGCCGATTGTCATCGCCGGATTTCTCACCGGTGTCCTTGGTGTCATAGCGGCAGTGAAACTTTCCGGAGATTGCAGCCAAATGTTGCTTTTTGTCTTAGCTGGAGTGATCCTGGCGCTTACGGGAGTGTGTGTGAAATGCTTAAGGAAATAGTCGATGTTCAAAAAACTCAACCCGCTTCTGCACTCGGAGCTGAGGCTTGCCGTGATGTCGATTCTCGTGTGTGTGGGGGGAGGCTGTCTTAAAAGTTAAACATTCCTTCGCGAGAATCAAGAATTCGTTTTAGGTCGTGTATGGGGATACGAACAATTTCAGTCTTGCAAGGACTTTTCAGACAGTCTGGGGGAGGACGAAGCGGATTTCGTCTACATCCGTAAACAGACGGGAGCGACGGCCGGCAACCTTAGTGTCCAGCTTGACAAACTGAGCGAGGCGGGCTACATAACGGTGGAAAAGGGATTCAAAGGCAAGAAGCCATGCACAACATGCCGTGTAACAGAAGCTGGAATCTCCGCATTCTCCGAATATGTCGCCGCCTTGATGGACTACATCACGTAGTCTCCTCAACTTTCGTGCGTCTTCGCGCGTACCTTCTGCCATAGAAGTATTGACTTCTTGCCGCAAACAGCCAGATGGCTTTCATCCTGAAGCCCGTGGAGAAGGACTGTGTGTGCCTCGTGAGCGGAAAGCGGCATTTTGCTCACGAGGTGTCGAAGATGAGTGTTTTCGTGAGCGGAAAGCGGCATATTGCTCACGAAAGGACTGAGATGAGCGTTCTCGTGAGCGGGAAGCGGCAGATTGCTCACGAGAGCGTTGATTAGGGGACTCTCGTGAGCAATCTAGGCCTATCTGCGCACGAGAGCCTTCTGTTGGTGCCCCTGACCTCCAGGTGTGAAAAAACACTCGCACCTGGAACTTTAGCGGCTTGATAACCAGAGAATTGCTCTTTTAGGTGCGAATATGCTCGCGCACCTGGAAGTTGGCGTGATACGGAGGAAGATAGTCAACAGGTATATGACTTCCTATAATTTACTCGGTAATTTTGTAAAAATTACCGATACTTCCCTTGTTTACAATGGCCAATTGTGAACCACTACCCCCTGGCTGTGATGTCCATACATTAGCTTTGAGATTCACCCCTGCATTTTGCCAATCATTTCTTTTGCGAAAAATCCGGCAAAAATGTAAGTTTGCAGGACCAAATCTATGAACGAGATGAAACAATTGTATATAGCCTTGTTTTTATTGATGTCCGCATTGGTGACATCCTGCGGGAACAGGGAGGCCGAGCGGATTATGGATTCCGCCGAGGATGTTATGTGGACAAGGCCAGACAGCGCTTTAACTGCGTTGGAATCGATTGACACGTTGGCTCTTAAGACTAAGTCGCAGCGTGCGAGATACTCGCTGTTGTACACTATGGCGTTGGACAGGAATCACCTCACAATCCAGGATTTGCGTGTCATCAAACCGGCAGCGAGCTACTATGAAAACCACGGTTCCAATGATGATAAGATGAAGATGTATTTTTATCTTGGGACAGCGCAGTATGACACAGGAGATCCGGAATCCGCAATAGCGAGTTATATCCGTGCGAAGGAATATTCATCCCGTTCGGACAATCTTGTGTTCAGAGGGATCATCAGTTCCTCGATTTCTGATGTCTATTTGTGGAACAATAATAATTCGGAGAGTATCTCATATAGCAAAGAGGCTTATGATTATTTTGCTCAGGCTAAGGACTCTTTTAGGCTGTGGAATACTACCGGATCTTTGGCGTGCCTTTATTCGAACATTCAAGACTGGGCGAAGGCCGACAGCCTTTATTCTGTTTTCTTCTCGCAACCAATCCGTGATACATCCATTTATGCGGAGCAATTATTGACCCTTGCTTGGAATAATATCTTCAAACCAAACTCTGATGCTCATAAATCTATTGATCTTTTTAAAAGGGCTACAGGAAAATTTGGCGTAATGCCTTCTATAGATGATTATTGTGTCTATGCCTATGCTTCTGAAATCATAGGAGATCATAGAACTGCGAACGATGTGATCCGACAGTTGGAGAATGTGGACAGCAGTTCGACCATATTAAAAATCTGGAAGTATAGGATATCAAAGCATCGCGCAGACTACAAAACAGCTTTGACATATCTTGAACAGTCTCTGAGCGATCGAAATTCTGAGGTCTTGGAAACGGTTGGCCAATCAGTGGCGTTGGCACAGTCAGATTATTATGAGGACAAGTCTTTATTGTTGGATAGGGATAGAAAAATCCAGCGTCAAATGAAATGGATAATCGCCCTTATTGGTTTGTTTACTATGATATTTGCCTTGTCCATTCATTCGAAACACAGGAAAGAGTTACAACATCGACTGGAAGAAATGATCACTCTCAATGATGAAGTTAACCAAAGGCTTAATGAGTCACTCCTTTGTGAGGCTGAACATTTGCGCTCCATAGATTCCCTGAAATCCGCGAATGAATTGGCTGAGAAGAATATACAAACATTGTCGGAAAAACTTTCCAGCGCGGCCGAAAAGGAACAGGTGTTGATGGGGCTGAGGGCGAAATTTGTTCAGGTGAACAAACAGCAGTATTCCCAATTGAATAACCTGTGCCGTCGGTATTTTGAGTCCAGCAAATCCTCAAAAGAAAGTGATGATCAGATTTATGCGGAGGTTAAAAAGATTCTTGCGATATTGGATGAGCCGAACCAAAAGGATCTTGAGTCTATGCTTGATGATAATCTTGATGGCATAATGACAAAATTACGCGCCGAAATGCCTAATACCACCGAGAGAGATTTTCGTTTTATTACCTTCTTAATCCTCGGTTTCGACACTAAGACGATAGCCAGAATGATGGGCTATAATGTTAGCACGGTTTACACAAAGCGGCACAATATCAAAGATAAAATCTTAAGATTGGATAGCGTACATCAGGCACTTTTCTCTGAATTAATATCTTAATAAGCGTAATTGTTTGATAGTCAGTCGGTTTGTATTTACTATAAATTATGGGCTGCCAGTTAAAGTATTGGCAATTAATAATTTAATTGATAAAAGTAAGAAAATGAATTCTAACTGCTTGGCAAATTATTAATAATGAATATGTTATACTTGGGCTGAGTAAAACTTTTTTTCATTGCATTATCAACCTTTCTCCCGAACTTTGCAGCCGGAAATAATACATTTTTTATGAGAAAGGTTATACTATTATTGGCACTGCTGACAGTCAGCAATGTGTTGTTGTATTCGCAAAAGGAAGACATCATACCGATTGAGGTCATAGAAATAAAGAAGCCGAATACAAAAGGTAATCACGTTCCTGCGAAGATTCAAGTTGAGTGCTGTTATTATTCTTATTTGAACAACCTTGAGTTGTCATTTATGTCTAATGTAGGAATAGTGACAGTGTGTCTTGAAAATCAGGCTACAGGAGAAATCCAAGACTATGTTGGGAACAGCTCTTCTGGAAGGATGTTGATTCCAGTAGGATCAGATACCGCATACCGAATGGACATTGTGACCGAAAATGGTCATAACTACTATGCTGTATTTTTCACGAGTACAGAGAACTATGAATGATAACCATATTATCGTCTTAGATGCTTAATCATTAATATATTATATCATTGTTATGAAATCTTTAACTAAGAACATTTACACCTTGACTGTGCTTGTGGCGATGCTGATGATATTATTTAGCTGCCACGAGGTGGAAGAACAACATCTGAATTTTAATCAGACTATATGGAACGCTACCAAAACTTGGTTTGATGATAATGACCGTGCCGTCGGCTCCTCTACATCTGTTCTGGAGTTTTTAACGGAGAGTAAAGGTCAGGAAATATATCAAGATGATAATGGTGAGAGTCATTCTCTTGATTTTAAATACAGGATTGATGGCTCTATAATCCATTTTGTCGATGGATTGGTCGGAGGTGATTGGTTTATCTTGGAGCAAACAGATAAACAATTGGTTTTGCAATCTTATAAGCCCCATAGATATATAATGACAATGGTTAGGGTTTATTGATAGGTCTAAGGTGTTGATGGCCAGTTGTTTAGTTTGGATGGAATGAGGGGTGAATTTCTTCGGATATGTAACTTGCTTAGAATTAGGGAACTATATCTATCAAAAGTGAGACTTTTTTTGTATAACCAACATCTCTACCGAACTTTGCGGTTGGAAAAAAATGTATTGTTATGAACCATATGACCGTATTAAAGTTTATCTTGACAGTGTCTGTTATTGGAATCAGTCTGGTGTCCTGCTCGAATGAGCGTGATGCCCTGACTGATTTTGAAAGACTTGAGGATAAGTTGTGTGGAGAATATTCTTTGACAGACATTTATTGGACTGGGCCTATTGTTGATTTGGATCAGGATGGCATAGGCAGAAGTGATTTGAAGGAAGAGTTCAAGAATATTCCCGGCTACGTTGAATCTTGGGGAAAGGCTGATGTTTCAACGCAGGGTGATGATGATAAGCTGCTCTTCAAGATAGTGATCCCGGATTATGTTACTCTTGAAAATGAGGGTAAATATGTCTTGTCCTCTGTTCGCTATCAAGGAATTGACATAGAAGGGGAATGGCGTGGTGGAGGGGAGAATCCTAAGCTTTCGGCAGAAACCTTTGAGCTTGCGCCGGAGACCTCTATGGATGTGGCATATATTGTCCACTCTATGAAACAGGCTGACATTTATGATTTTGGTGATGGATCTTTTGTGTGCAGGTCTGAATGTTCTTTATTAGATAAGGCTAATGGGACTCTGGTCGAGGGCACTATCCTCTATTCATTCAGAAGGGATTAGAACTTTTAAGGACGGGGTGACTTAAGATATAGCCTGAGGAGCGGAAACAGGCAATATCGCTCCAGTCGAGGGTAAAATGGCATACGACGGCGGCATTATACCATTATAATGCCGCCGTCGTTGTCGGTGAAGGTTGCCGAGGATCCTGCGATCAGCAGATAGGAGTGCCTCGAAGGAGAACCTTGGCGATGAACGGGGTCTGGTGGCAGTAGGGGATGAAGGCGAGGGACGGGAGAGGGTTCGTGACGATCAGGTTGGCGAGTTTGCCGACGGTCACAGAGCCGAGTTCCTCAGCGACACCCATCGCGTAGGCGGAGTTGAGGGTGCAGGCGTTGAATGACTGGGCCGGGGTCAGACGCATCCTGATGCAGCCGAGGGCCATCACGAAACGCATATCACCGGAAGGTGAGGATCCCGGATTGTAGTCTGAGGCCAGGGCTATGCCCAGACCTGCGCTGACATATTCCTTGGCCCTGCCGTAGGGGATTCCGAGGAAGAATGACGAGCCTGGGAGCATCGTCGGCATTGTCCGTGAGTTTCTAAGCGCTTCAATCTCAGCGTCGGTCGTGCGCTCAAGGTGATCGACCGAAAGAGCGTTGTGTTTCACGGCCACCTGCACGCCGCCGGAGCAGGCAAGCTCGTTGGCGTGGATTTTCGGTATCAGACCGTAAGCCTCTCCGGCAGAAAGAATTCGATCCGTTTCAGCGACCGTGAAGAATCCCTCGTCGCAGAACACATCGACATATTCAGCAAGCCCTTCGGCGGCGACGGCGGGGATCATCTCCTCGCAGACGAGGTTGACATATTCATTCTGCCGGCCTTTGAAGGCTCTGCCGACGGCGTGCGCCCCGAGGAAGGTCGCCTTGATGGTGGCGGGGGAGTCCTTTTTGACGCGGCGGATCACCCGCAGCATCTTCAGCTCGTCCTCAAGGGTCAGGCCGTAGCCGCTCTTGATCTCGATGGCGCCGGTTCCTTTGGCGATCATCTCCCGCACGCGCGCCATTGTCTGTGAATATAATTCCTCTTCGCTCGTGCGGTGGAGCAGGTCGGCGGAGTTGAGGATTCCGCCTCCACGGGCGGCTATCTCCTCGTAGCTCAGGCCGTTGATCTTGTCGATGAACTCCTGCTCACGGGTTCCGGCGTAGCAGATGTGGGTGTGGGAGTCGCAGAAGGCCGGTATCACCATACCTCCCTTCGCGTCAATCACTTCATCCTTCGGGCTGGCCGCCGGACACTCGGACATATTCCCGAAACCAGAGATTCGTTCGCCCTCGATCGTGAGGTAAGCGTCCCGCAAGGAGCCGACCTCGTCCATCTCGGCGCCTTGCTTGCGCAGAACGCCTTCAGGAACGATTCCGACCAGTTCGCCGATGTGGGTGATTATGGTCATCTTATGAACTCGATAGATTTCTGGATGAGCGGGTGCATATAGACATCATCGCTGATGAACGGCACGACCTTGCGGTAGTCATTGAATATGCCCTCGATGGCCTCCGAGGACTTGTTGCCGGCGATCTGGTGCCTGAAGTCGAGCGCCTGTGCGGCGTTGAACAGCTCTATGGCAAGCACTTCCTCGCAGTTGTCGATGACGCGCACAAGTTTCGTCGCGGCGTTGGAACCCATGCTGACGTGATCCTCCTGACCCTGTGAGGATGGGATGGAGTCCACTGACGCCGGCCAGCAGAGTCCCTTGTTCTGGCTCACGATCGAGGCTGCCGTGTACTGCGGGATCATAAATCCGCTGTTGAGACCCGGCGTGGCGACAAGGAATTTCGGCAGACCACGCTGGCCGGAGATCAATCTGTATATTCGTCTTTCAGAGATGTTTGCGAGTTCGGACATGGCGATCGCCAGGGCGTCCATCGGGATGGCGATAGGCTCTCCGTGGAAGTTGCCGGCGGAGATGATCATGTCCTCGTCAGGGAAGACGTTCGGATTGTCCGTCGCGCTGTTGATCTCGTTCTCGATCACCGACTCGACGTAGCGGATGCTGTCCTTGACCGCGCCGTGTACCTGAGGGATGCAGCGGAATGAATATGGATCCTGAACATGTTCCTTGTGGTTCCTTATCAGTTCGCTGCCATCCAGCAGGGTCATGAATCTGGCCGCGGTGTCGATCTGTCCCTTGTGCGGACGAAGCTGGTGGGTCAGAGGCAGGAACGGCTCGACGCGGCCGTCATATGCCTCAAGGGACATCGCGCCGATCCTGTCGGCCCATTCGGAAAGCCTGTGGCACTGGATGAGCGACCAGATGGCGTGGGCGCTCATGAACTGGGTTCCGTTCAGAAGAGCTAGACCCTCCTTGGACTGAAGGCTGATAGGTTCCCAGCCCATCTCGTCCCAGACCTCCTTGCTTGGTCTGACCTTACCCTTGTAGAGAACCTCTCCGAGACCGATCAGTGGTAGGCTGAGGTGGGCGAGGGGAGCGAGGTCACCGGAAGCGCCGAGGGATCCCTGCTGGTAGACTACCGGGAGAATGTCGTTGTTGAACATGTCCAGGAGCCTCTGGACTGTAATCAGTTGCGCTCCGGAATGACCGTAGGAAAGGGACTGGGCCTTAAGCAGGAGCATCAGCCTCACGATCTGCGGGCGTACAGTCTCGCCGGTTCCGCAGGCGTGGGACATCACCAGATTGTGCTGGAGCTGCGAGAGCTGGTCGGCAGGGATGGTCACGTTGCACAGGGAACCGAATCCGGTGGTGACTCCATAGACCGGGCGACCGATGTCCTCCATCTTGCTGTCCAGGTACTTACGGCATTTCTCAATGGCCGCCACGGCTTCGGGGCCGAGATCGACCCTCTCGTGGTCCTCAAGTATGGTTTTGAGCCTTCCAAGGCTCAGATGTTCGTGTGAGATGATGTGTGTCATAGTTCCTCAATCGCTTTTTTGACAATGTTTTCGTCTGTGTGGTTCGCAACTGTCACCGTAAGTTCCGGTGTGCGTTCCATTTCCCTCATTATGGCGTGTTCCGCGCCTTCGTTGCGCGCCCAGCTGCGGCGGGCTATTCCGTTGTTCACGTCCCAGAACAGCATCCGGGTGATGTGCCTGTCCGAATCAGCCGATCCGTCGATCACCATGCCGAAGCCTCCGTTGATGACCTCGCCCCAGCCGACTCCGCCTCCGTTGTGGATGGAAACCCAGGTGGCTCCCCGGAAACCGTCACCGATGACGTTCTGGATGGCCATGTCGGCGGTGAACCGGGATCCGTCGTAGATGTTGGATGTCTCGCGGAACGGGGAGTCTGTGCCGGAAACGTCGTGATGGTCGCGGCCAAGCACGATCGGAGCGGTGATCTCACCCTTGCGGATGGCCTCGTTGAAGGCCAGGGCGATCTTGGTCCTGCCCTCGCAGTCGGCGTAGAGGATGCGGGCCTGCGAACCGACCACCAGATGGTTCCTGCGGGCTTCCTCTATCCAATGAATATTGTCGTTCAGCTGTCCCTGAATCTCTTCCGGAGCCGTTTCCAATTCCTTTTTAAGAATATTCACGGCTATCTCGTCGGACTTGGCGAGGTCTTCCGGCCTCTCGCTCATGCAGACCCAGCGGAACGGGCCGAAACCGTAGTCGAAGTAGAGCGGCCCCATGATGTCCTGGACGTAAGACGGATAGCGGAATGTGCCGTCTGCCTTTAATATGTCCGCTCCGGCCCTTGAGGATTCCAGCAGGAAGGCGTTGCCGTAGTCAAAAAAGTACATTCCCTTGGCTGCCAGCTCGTTGATGGCGGCGACGTGCCTCCTCAACGACGCGCGTACCGCCTCACGGAATCTCTCCGGCTCCTCGGCCATCATCTTGACGGACTCCTCAAATGTCTGTCCGACAGGATAGTAGCCTCCGGCCCACGGATTGTGGAGCGATGTCTGGTCCGAACCGAGGTCCACAGGAATATTCTCGACCGCGAGTCTCTCCCAGAGATCCACGACGTTGCCCACATAGGCCAGCGAGACGGTCTCCTTGTTCTCCATCGCCTTTCGGACGCGCGGGATAAGCTCGTCCAGATTCTCGTGCAGCTCATCGACCCAGCCTTGGTCGTAACGCTTGCGGGCGGCGAGCGGATTGATCTCGGCGGTGACGCTCACGACCCCGGCGATGTTGCCGGCCTTAGGCTGCGCCCCGGACATCCCGCCAAGACCGGCGGTCACGAAGAGCATGCCTTTCATGTTTTCCCTTGTCCCTGCGATGCCTTTGGCTTTCAGCTGTTTGCGGGCGGCGTTCATCACCGTGATTGTCGTTCCGTGCACGATGCCCTGAGGTCCGATGTACATGTACGATCCGGCGGTCATCTGGCCGTACTGTGACACTCCCAATGCGTTGAACCTCTCCCAGTCATCCTGCTTCGAATAGTTCGGGATGACCATTCCGTTGGTCACAACGACTCTCGGCGCGTCCTTGTGGCTCGGGAAGAGTCCCATCGGATGGCCGGAGTACATCGAGAGTGTCTGCTCGTCGGTCATCTCGGCCAAGTACTTCATCGTCAGCCGGTACTGCGCCCAGTTCTGGAATATGGCTCCGTTGCCTCCGTAGATGATCAGCTCGTGCGGATGCTGCGCCACCCTCGGATCCAGGTTGTTCTGGATCATCGCCATGATGGCCGCGGCCTGGCGGCTCCGGCAAGGATATTCATCGATCGGTCTGGCGTACATGTCGTAGGACGGGCGGAAACGGTACATATAGATGCGGCCGTAGTCCTTGAGTTCCTTGGCGAACTCCGGTGCCAGTTCAGCGTGGAACTTGGCCGGGAAATATCTCAGCGCGTTCTTCAGCGCCAGCACTTTCTCCTCGGCAGTGAGGATGTCCTTGCGCTTCGGGGCGTGGTTTATGGTCTTGTCGTAAGGTTTCGGCTCCGGGAGCCTGTCCTGCGAGATGCCCGCAAGTATCTCTTCCTGAAACTTATCCATTGATCTTCGAGTTTACGATGTCCAGAATCTCCTTTTCTTCCATAACTGCCTTCGCCGCGATCTCATCGGCCTCCGCAACGAGTTCGGCGGCCTTTGCCTTGTCGCTCAGGGAAGCGGCGTTGATCTTCACGTTGAGCTGCGCTCCGAGAACCGCGCTTCGTGCCGCCAAAGCTCCCACTCCGGCGTCTGAAACGGAGTTTGGGTTTCCGGTCTCGGCCATCGCCCTTGTGATCTCGAAGGCCTTGAACGAGGCTTTCATCGTGCGCAGAGGCACCTGTGTGGCGTATAGAGTGGCCTTTTCGATTGCCTCAGAACGTGCAGCTTTCTCCTCATCCGTTCCCTTAGGAAGCCCGAACGCGGCCATAATCTTGTCGAACGCCGCGGTGTCCTCATCGACGAGGCTTACCAGCTCCCGCATTACGGCGTGTCCCTTCTCGGCCCAGTAGGAGAACTCCTTCCAGCGGTCATCCCAGCCCCTTTTGTGGGCTGAAAGATTTGCGACCATCGTGCCGAGGGCCGCTCCTAGGGCTCCCATATAGGCGGAGATCGATCCGCCGCCCGGGGCAGGAGACTCGGATGCCGTCTCCTCGGCGAATCCCTTTAGCGTCATCCTGATGAGCCTCTCCTTAATGGCCATCTGCTCAGGATCTTCCATAAGATATTCAATGACCTTCTCGTGCGGGTTGAACGGCTTGAGGTCGTCAAGGCTCATCGACTTGACTGCTATCTTCATTATTTCTTCGTCCGAGATTCCGAGCGAGCGCTCCTGCTTTTCAAGGTAGAACTTTCCGGCCTCCATCAGCACACGCTTCGGTACCAGTCCGACGATCTCGGCTCCGGTGACCCTGAGTCCTCTGGCGGCGGCGGCTCTGGAGACTTCCTCGTAGGCCACGTGCAGAGGTGTCGTCTTGATGTCGGTGATGTTCATCGAGACCTGAGCGATGCCATATTCATCAATGTACCAACCAATTGCCTTGCACCCCTTGAGGGTTCCCGGCTGCCAGCGGTCCTTGCCGTTCTCGTCCTTGAGGACCTTTCCGGTCAGGCTTCCGCCCTCGCGCATCTTGCGTCCTTTCTCACGCACATCGAACGCGATCGCCATCGCGCGGCGGGTTGAGGTCGTGTTGATATTATAGTTGACGGCCACAAGGAAGTCTCTGGCTCCCACATTGATAGCCCCGCTCTTCGCCACTGTCTCGTTATATTCCTTAGGCCCGAAGTCCGGTGCCTTGGCAGGATCGGCGATCTTCTCCGGCAGGGCTTCATATTCCCCGGCCCTGCAGACCGCGAGGTTCTTCCTTTCCGGCTTGAACGCCGCCGCCTCGTAGCAGTAGCAAGGGATGCCGAGCTCGTCGTAGATCCTTTTCGCCAGCCCGCGCGCCAGTTCCGCGCACTCTTCCAAAGTCGTCTCCGCGACCGGCACGAGCGGCAGCACATCGCACGCCCCCGACCGAGGGTGCGCCCCGTGGTGATGCCTCATGTCGATCACCTCGCCGGAACACTTGACTCCTTGGAAAGCCGCCTCCAGCACAGCTTCGGGGCTGCCCACGAAGGTCACGACAGTCCTGTTGGTCGCCTCGCCCGGATCCACGTCGAGCACCTTGACGCCCTCCTCGTTGCCGTTGACCGTCACCTTGGCCGAAGCGATGGCCTTAACGATCTGATCAATAACATTTTTGTCTCGCCCTTCACTGAAATTGGGCACGCATTCTATAATCTTTGCCATAGTGGTTATGTGTTTTTAATATGTGGCTATAAATTTATGAATATTTTCCCAATATTCATTGCAAAACCGAAGGGAATCTTCCGATTCTCTTTTAAATATGAACAGAAAATGCGTTTTTCATGGTCGCTGAGCCTGTCGAAGCGACCGATGTCCCCGCCCGGTTCATTTGAACGGCTGCCTTTGGGCTATAATTGCCGGGTTATTCCGCCTTCCGCCAGCGGATGTAGGACTCGTTCCGGTAGGAACGGCGGTGCACGTTGATGCCGAATTCCAGGACTTCCCCTTCTTCAGGAATATATTCTTTACGCCATTGGGCATTGACATTTAAACTGACACAACAGCAAATAAAAACAACAAGATTCGCACACCATTGGGATACAACAATTCGATGCCGCTACTTTTGCCGGCATCGTTTGTATTCGCGTCTGACAACACCACATCGGCGAACGCCGATCTCCGGCCGCGTCTCTCGACCGGACTTGGCTCCTGTTTCTTTCTCATCTTTTCCGTTTTTGCGCGAAGGTATAACTCTTCTGCGCTCACGTCAAGATGGGGTTGCGGTGACGGTTACCCACTGAAAACCCGCAGTTCCGCAGAAACTCATCTTTTCGGAATTCCTGCTGTCCACTGCACGGGGTCATCGCTCCGCACAGTGTCAGAACAATCGCCACTGTCACCTTCAGGTTTTGCCAACTGAAATTCATTTCACATATTTGTTTATCACACTGACGGTGTTATGATAAGTCTCCAGTCACCGTTGCCGGCGGAGCGCTGGATGTACCCTTTGGAAACAAGCTGCCTGATGTGCTTGTTGACTGCGGCAACATTTACCCCCGCCTCCTCTGATAATCTTGCAATGGTTATGTCTGGACTTGCATACATCAGATTGAGAATCCTGCTGGTAGTGTTTGTTCGGAATGTGACCCGCTCACCATCAAACCACCAAACATTTTCGCCTCGTTCCGTAAGGAAGCGAATATTGAATGATACCTCCTCCACAAACAGGTTTGTGAAGTAAGTGAGAAACTGCTGTATGCTTCGCTTAGATGCGTGAGCTCCCAATGAGGGGGTGGCTCCGACGGTCAAGTCTGTCTTGTGAAGAGCCTCAAGATATTCATTCTTCTTTCTGCTTCTCACAACAATCATAGGATAGCCGTGCCGCGAGAGGATGTAGTTGACCATCATCCTTGCTATGCGCCCGTTGCCGTCCTCGAAAGGGTGAATACGAATGTAACGATAGTGGAATATGGCCGCAAGCTCGATAGGTGTGAACTTGCCGGAGTGTTCCTCCCCGTTGTACCAATTCACAAGATCTGTCATCAATGCAGGGGTCTCTTCCGGCGACGCATACTCAAAACGGTCTCCGTAACGTGTGATGACACTGTTTGGGCGTGTCTTGTATTGGCCGGCGTGAATGACATAGCTGCTGGTCTGCCCGCCGGGTAGATTGCGGTGTACCGTGTAGTCTTCTCGCAGGAGGGTCTTGTGCAAAGTCCGGATGAAGTTCTGTGTGAGTGGTATGTCTTTGAGCCCGGCCTCCTCGGTCATCATTTTCAGGCCAACATTGCTGGCGGTCATTTCCTGCACATCCTTGACTTCCGCTTCTCCGACTACCTTTCCGAAGAGGAGCAGAATCTCGGTCTGTCCATACGTGAGTGTGTTGCCCTCAATATGGTTGCTGTTATAGTTGAAATCAATTGTGAACCTCCGGCTCAACAATTCCCTGTCCCTGTCAGAAAGAGGTTGCAAGGCATTCCAACGGTTCATTATCGCCTCTACTTTATCCATATCATATTGCCTTTAATTTGCGAAATATCGTGTTTAAAGGTATATACCATCTACCTTTTGTCGCATTTGTTTGCAAATATACTCAAGTTTTTCAAAGAATATAAACAGTTTGAACCTAAATGCCTCCGATATGCGCGGCACCGGTCGCCGCTTTACGAGATTCCTTGCAGATCAAGTTTATAGATGGTATCCTTGTCAATGCGTTCGTTTTTGAGAAACATAAGCATATAGATTGGACAATACGTGACAGGACCTTTCACGGAAAGGTTGTCATTGCAGAAGACCATCTCGCTTTCTATTTCATAGTTAGGAACTTTCAGGACATTGTCCATAGCGCTGTGACGCTCGTAGTTTTTGCCGGATTTGATTTCGATCGGAAGAATCTTTTCTTTGTAGGTCACTACAAAATCCAACTCTCCCTGCTTCTTGTTGTTGAAGTAAGCCAGAGAGAAACCGTGGGCTGTCAATTCCTGCGCGGCGGCATTTTCGAATATCCCGCCATAGTTGACATTCATTTCGCCGCGAAGAAGTTTCAGCTGCAATCCATCTGAATATTGGCAGGCGAGGAGTCCGACATCGTTGAGGAACAACTTGAACAGATTTCTCTGCTCGGCCAGTTTCAAAGGATATTTTGGCTCCTCCACATTGTATGTCGGCAGGGCGACACCTGCGTTCCTAAGCCACAGGAAGCTGTTGCAGTACCGATTGAACTTGAAATTCTCATTGAGATTCTTGAGAATGAAGCGTTTGTTCTTCGAGTTCAGCTCCGAAGGAATCAAATCGAAGATGTCGTTCAGGTACAGTTTATCCCTTGGATCATATTTGGCGATATCCTTCTTGTAAAGTTTGATGATGGCTTTCTGTTCCTCTTCCACCAGACGCAGATTGTTGGTGTCAATATATTTGGAGACGGCGGCAGGCATTCCTCCGACCACCAGATAAAGCTGGAACACCTTCATCATCCTTTCGTGCACTATCCTGTCAACCGGAGTTCTGTTCCTGAAACTTTCCCCAAGCGTGCCAATGATAGTCAGAGCGACACCAACGGCAAGCGCAAATTCCTCAAAATCCAGCGGATACATATCGAATATGTCCATATATCCTACCGGCTCGCTTCGAAGATCCTTCAACTCGACACCAAGAAGCGATCCGCTCAGAGCATATCTGTAGCTTCCTTCTTCCACCAGGAATTTTATCAGAGTGACGATTTCCGGATATTCCTGCACTTCGTCAAAGAAGATAAGTGTCTTGCCGGGAATCATTTTCGTCTTGGCAAGCGCTGAAATCCTTAGTATCATCTCTTTAGCGTCCACCGCGCCGTCAAGAAAACCAATGGCGTTTCGGCTTTCGACAAAGTTGATCTCCACAGTGCTGTCGAAATTCTCCGCTCCGAACCTCCTTATGGCGAATGTTTTTCCCGTCTGCCTTGCCCCTGTGAGAAGCAACGCTTTGTTATGGTTCTTGTAGAAACTTTCTATCTTATTGTCAATCTTGCGTTTAATCATCTTTTGTCCGCTTTTCCAAGGCAAAAATACATATTTATGTCCATTTTTCCAAGGTGAATAAGTGTACTTCTGTCCGATTATTCTATTTTTTAGGAATTCGATTGATGTCAATGCTTAATCAGCAGTTTCCCGCCGATGTTGTCGATGGTGATGGTGCCGAAGCGCTCCATCACACTCTGGCCGAGGAGAAGGGGAGCCTTCTGGCTGGACACGACGGAGGCCTTCACGTTTTTCAGGACAAAGTCACCGATCTTGACCTCACGAAGGGTCACGAGCGTGCCTTCCGTGAGGCCGCCGTCGGCTATCCGGTAATATTCCTTGCCGCCTAAGTCCTTGGTTGACAGGTAGTCATTCTTCAGCATAAAGTTGGCCTCCACGGACGATAGCGTGACGGACGAGGTCATAGTAGGTTCCTGGATCGTCAGGGAACTTCGCCGCCAACGAATCCTGCCATTCCAGCGCCTCCTTGTCCCTTCCCAGAAAAAACAGCGCATACTGACGGCAGCTGCTCTCGCTAAAAACGGTGTCTTTCTCCACAACTGCCTTGAAATCAGCGTCCGCGAGTTCCTTCTTCCCCTGTTTCAGATAAATCTCACCACGCATCAGGAATATGTAAGGATAACTATCGTCCATCTCTATTCCTGAGGAATAGCGCTCCAGCGCCTTTGCGTCATCGCCAAGGAACTCATAGCACCACCCGCTTTTGTAGTAAGGGAACGCGTCCGCTGGGTCTTCTTCAATCGCCTTGTCAAGCACCGAGGTGGCATCCTCATAATGTCCGCAATCTTGATAGTAGTCTCCCAACAGGCAATAGTAGTACCATGGATTTTCTTTGATCTGGGCTTCCTCAGCCTCCTTTAGTGTTTTGACCGCTTCCTCTGGCATTCCCAGCATGTCATAACATCGTGCCACATATTGCGCTAATTCATCCTTGATGCCATATTCTTCGATAATTTGGAAGAACTCCTTCAATGCAAGTTCATAATCGAGCGTATTGTAGTAGTATAAAGCCAGAATACCCTGCCAAGTCGGCTTGTTTTCAGAACCATCCTTGATTCTCTTCCTCAGCATTGTCTCTGAATATTTCTTGTCAGCCTTCAAGGTCTCAATCACGACACCGATCTGCTCCGCGTCATAATGTCCTACATAGTCAAGCGCCGCATCCACAGCCTTATGCCTGTCGCCGACTGCCTCCCAGTACTTCATTGACGCATAGTCGAATTCGGTGTTGTCGCTTCCGAACCTTGAATATTCACGGATGATTTTCCCTGCTCCTTCTAGGTCTCCCACCACGAGCATATTCCTCGCCGCCAAAGACGCCGCGACAATGTCAGACTCGTCTTCCTTCAACAGCTCTCGGCAGATCGCGAGTGACTCAGCGTCCCGCCCCGCCCGCGTCAGTTTGTCGCAGTAGTTGTGGCAAAGGTTGGCGTAGTTTTCACCCTCCTTCTTCCGGTTCTTCCGTGCCAATGAATATGCCAGTTCCAGATTCCGCATATTCCCGTCCCGATCGCCCATGTCGTCATAAACGCACGCCTTCCACCAGTAGAGCATCGCATTTGTGAACTCTGATTTCTTATTGTTGTTTTTTATCGCCGCATTAATGTCCGCCAGCGCCTCCCCATAGTGTCCGAGATCCCTGTTCAATTTGCATCTGAAGACAAGCGTCTTGACATCTCCAGGTGCACTCTGAAGCTGCTTCCCAATCAGCTCCAGCGCCTTCTCATAGTCCCCGGACTCGTTCATAACCTCTAACGCCCTGAAGTAGTTATAGTCCTTCGCCTCCTGCACATTCTGTGTTCCTTGCGCCTCTGCCCGCCAGCAGTTCGCGCCCAAGCCGGCCATCGCCAGCGCGACAATCAAAATTCTGATGATCCTTTTCATATTCGTTGTGATTATTGTTTTTGTTACTTGTTATCGCACTTCCCACTCTCTCAACCTCCGGCACCACAAAGTTCCGCAATCCCGGCCACCCCTCAAAATCAGTTTTACAAACCCCAACAATGCTGTACGAAACGACAGCGAATCTCATTTCGTACAGAATACGTTGTTTTCGTACAGAAAACTCTTGTTGGAAGCAGCCAGCCTTACTGTGTACCAAACCTCGTTGATTGTTGTGCATTGCCGTACACGGAACTATACCATCGGATAATTCGGTGTGGATTCACTTCCTTTAGCGAATCATAAGAAGGATTAATATGCCGAAAACCAGTACAATTAGCAGCCCTATTAATATTCTCTGAAATGGAATTCTATCACAAGGTCGATCAACCTCCCTCTCAAAATCCGCCATCGTCTGGCAATCAGGCACCTGACGGATGTAGCTGTGCCTGTGAACATCCTGCGATCCAAGCACCCATGTGTCATCGAGGGACATTTCCAATGTGTAATAGTTGATCCGCCCCGATGCCAACAAGTCAATGACAGCATATTTAGCAAGTGGAGCGCGTTTCGGATAGGGGAATGTCAGGCATATCCGCCCTTTCTCCTCCGATATCTTCTTTACTTCAGCCTTGATCTCCTCAAACGAGAAATCAGCCTTAGTCATCCCCTGTTTTTTCAGACAATTCTCCCACCATGGTACGTCCACCAATGCCTGACAAGGCAAGCTCCTCTTCACCACAGCATCAATCAGCGAAGGAATCCACATGAACTGAAGCGTATAAAGATCCATCTCGAAGTTGGCTGAGCCATTTTCGGCCGTCCCTTATGTCAAAGAAATCCAAAATAATTTTACTAACTTTGCGGTAGCTGAGCCCTTGAGTCTTGAGGTCGGCGGCCTTTGTGGCCAGGAACTATCTTCTGTCTCTTTCGTTCAGCGTGGACATATACGCCAAATCGCTTGGCGAAAGGACTTCTGGAGGAGTTTCCGTTATCATTTTAAGAGCATTGCAATTACCCTTAAATTTACGAAAATTTCTCCAGTTTTCCTATGTTATATCATTGATAATCAATGGTTTAATCTAAATTATTGTCGCTTTTTCGGAGGCTGTTATCAGGGCGGCTTTTCAACCGTTCTCAACAGTATGTCATGGCCGCAAATGGCCGCATAAGAGAGCCCCCAAAATGAAGCAGGTTATTTTTTAACATTTACTTATCTTAAGAAAAACAGAAGAAATTTCAGATTCGTTCCAGATTTTATTTGTAATTTCGTCGAGTCGTGAGAAACGGAAACGATGATGAACCGTAAGGGTTTGCATTGACAACGGCGAGGGTAAGCTCGTGTCTTTCAGAGCATTGACAATTATTGAAAAGACATGCAGCCCTCAGGACATTGACATGGAACTATGAAGATACTGGTAATAGAAGACGAGCGCTCTTTGCAGGAATTGATTGCGAGAGCATTGCTGAAGGAGCATTATGTCGTGGAAGTGGCTTCGACATACGGTGAGGCGTGGGAAAAGCTGTCGTTGTTCTCATATGACTGCATCCTGCTGGACATCATGCTTCCGGACGGAAACGGGCTCGACCTGCTGAAGGCCTTCAGGGAAGAAGGGAAAGCATTGACAGTGATCATACTTTCAGCCCGCAACTCATTGGAAGACAAGATTATCGGACTGGAAGAGGGCGCGGACGACTACCTCCCGAAGCCATTCCACACGGCAGAACTTCTGGCCAGAATCAAGAGCGTGACCAGAAGAAGCAACGGAAGCGGACGCAACGGAATAGTCTATGGCAATGTCAAGCTCAACCCGGACAGCCGCACAGTGGAAGTCTGCGGAAAAGCATTGACATTGGTGAAGAAAGAATACGACATACTTCACTATTTCCTGCTCAGACCGGGGCACATGGTAGATAAATCAGTATTGGCAGAAGCCGTGTGGGGCGACGACATATATCTGGCGGACAATTTCGACTTCATCTATTCGCAGGTCAAGAATCTGCGCAAAAAACTGGAAGAAGCCGGCGCCGATATAGAAATCAAGTCAGTTTACGGATTCGGATACAAACTCGTCACTAAGGAATAAGGGACAGACTCGTCTATAAACGATACAATCTCAATTTGAACACGTGAGGCAAAAACCCGTCACCAAAGAATGAAACTGATCCACAATATCGCTGTACGCCTGTCTATGGCATTGCTCCCGGTCATCGCGCTCTGGGCGATGGTCTTTTACTTCGTCATCGTGGATGAGATCAATGACGAGGCCGACGACCTGCTTGAAAGTTACGCTGAACAGCTGATGGTCAAGAAGTTGTCCGGGAAGAAGCTGCCGGTTGCCAACATCATGACAGACGGGCATTACAGCATTTCCGAAGTTGCGGAGAGTTATGCAAATTCACATACCGGGATGGAGTACTACGATGCAGACTTCTACATTCAGGAGACAGACGAACAAGAACCTGCACGATTTCTCAAGACGATATTCAGAGACCGTGAAGGAAGATGTTTTGAACTCATTGTCGCTACACCCACAATCGAAAAAGATGACCTGATAAAGACCATCCTCTGGTGGATACTCGCATTGTATCTCATTCTGTTGCTGACAGTTATCGTGACCACTCTCGTCGTGTTCCAGAAAAGCATGCGGCCGCTATACATGATTCTCGACTGGCTCAATGCCTACACACCCGGAAAGTCACACGGCAGATTGTCAATAAACTCGGACATCCGGGAATTCCGTCAGCTGGAGAAAGCCGCCACAGATGCGACTGACCGCTCCGACAGAGCCTTCGAAAAGCAGAAACAGTTCATAGGCAATGCTTCACACGAGCTTCAGACACCGCTTGCCGTGCTTGGAGGAAGGATCGACTGGATGCTGGACAATGACACATTGGGAGAAGAAAGCGTCGGCGAACTCGTGCAGATGAAACGCGAACTCGGACATATCGTGCGACTCAACAAGACACTTCTCCTGCTCACGAAAATCGACAACGGACAGTTCCCTGACGTGACTGACATAGACCTTTCAGCCATGGTGCTGTCCCAGAAAGAACTGTATGGGGAAATCTTCAGCAGCAAGCAGATAACCTGTTCAGCACAAATACCGGACTCCCCTGTCACGATAAAGATGAACGAGACGCTCGCCACGATTTTAGTGACCAACATCATCAAAAACGCATTTGTGCACAGCCCTGAGGACGGCAAGGTCACATTGACATTGACAGAAAACGAACTCGTGGTCGAGAACAGCGGGGACTCGCCTCTGGACAGCAGCCGGATTTTTGAGAGATTCTACCAGGGCTCGAAAAAAGAGGGCTCTACCGGACTGGGGCTGGCACTTGCCAAAACCATTGCAGACAGATGCGGAATGCTACTCACCTATTCTTATGTGGACGGAATGCACCGTTTCAGCGTAAAATTCTGAAAAAAGTTCAGAATTTCCGTGCCGATTACAGATTCACTCCAGAATTGTACTATAATTTCGCAATACAAAGAAGGACAATGTTATGTTTAAGAAGATCATTTTAGTAATCATTTCGCTCGCGGCAGCAGGAACATTGGGCTATTTCCTGTCAAACCTCGTGCACGACAAGGCGACAAGCCCGGAATCACTTCCGGAAAACGCATTGAGCTTCATCACCGAGCACTTTCAAGATGAAAAAATAGCATTTGCCAAAGAAGACAGAGACTTGCTGAAAATTTCCTACGAAATCGTGCTCACGGACGGGACCAAACTGGAATTCCGTCGCAACGGAGAATGGAAGGAAATCAACCGTCACCGCAACAGCATCCCCGACGGCATAATTCCGCAGGCAGCAGCCGACAAGGTCAATGAACTGTATCCCGACTCGTTCATCACCAAGGCCGAGTATGACGACGGAGAACTTGAGCTGAAACTGGACAATGGCTTCGAACTGAAATTCGACAAGAACTTCAATCTTGCAGGACTCGACCGATAGCCCGGATAATCAGAGATAAAAAAATTACAAATCAATAAATTATAGTACAATGAAAAATTTATTTATTACAGCAATGTGCATCTGCCTGATGACACTTGCAGGCTGCAATAAAGCTTCGACTGACAGCCAGATAAACGAAAAAGCGAAAGCAGAATTGGCAGAACGCTATCCGGATGCAGTCAATGTAAAATGGACATCCAAGAACGGCTACGACGTGGCGAAATTCAACAGAGTCGCTACACGTTCAGCCAACGCAGGATATGACTTCTCCGTATGGTTCAACCGCTCAGGACAGTGGTGCATGACCGAAAGCGAGATTTCGTACAATGAACTTCCGGAAGCCGTAAAGACAGCTTTCCAGGCAAGTGAATATGCTGACTGGAAAGTGGATGACATCGACAAGCTCGAGAGAAACGGCATGGAGACCTTCTATGTCATCGAGGTCGAGACACGTTCCGGCAATATCGAAAAGGAAGCGGACCTGTATTATTCTGAAGAAGGAGCCCTCATCAAGACAGTGGTGGACATCGATTCAGACTACGACTACGAGGACTATCTCCCGACAGACATCCAGTCCGAACTCGAGAAATTCATCGGACAGAAATACCCTGGAGCAGCAATCATAGATACAGAATATGATGACGGCGAAATCGAAGTCGAGATCGTACACGAAAGACGCGGCAAGGATGTGTATTTCAGCAAGGACCACAACTGGCTCCGCACAGAGTGGGATGTACGTAAAAACGAACTTCCTGCAGCCGTTCTGACCCAGATCAGCACATCTTATCCATCTTGGAAAATCGATGACGCCGAATACGTGGAGACCCCATCAGGAGACTGGTTCAAGATAGAACTTGAAAAAGGGGACTCGGAAGTCAAAATCAAAATTACAGCTGCCGGAGTTATTTTATAAGCGAAGGCTATTCAAATGCCCAATGCCCGATGTCAGTGCGGTGGAAGAGGTTATCGCAATCCACCTTGGACACAGCCTCAAGAGCCTTGTCATGAGCTGACTTGAGATCAGGGGCAGAAGCAAGAACCATCAGTACACGGCCGCCATTTGTCACCAACGAATGGCCGGCCTTGTCGTATGACTCGTGGCCTTCTCCCAGTTTCTTGAGCGTGGTACCCATATGATAAACCTTGACGGAAGGGTCACTCAGCACCGCATCCAGTCCCTTGATTTCCACGCCTTTCTTACATGAGCCTAATTAACACCAGCTTTATGGAACCAAAGAAGCAACGCGCCTTCCGTTGGATTTCCGATTGCCTTAATCTTTGAAGGATCTGCAAAATCAAGGTTTGCAGTTGTATTGACAGCAATGCATTCTTTGATAAGACTTGACGTATTCTCTTCCAAGAGAGCTTGATCCGAAAGACCAGCAAAAGCAGTTTCATAAACCTGCATCTGATTCTTGGTAAGAGTTCCTGTCTTATCCGTGCAGATAACAGACGTTGCACCTCCCGTATCCGTCCCTGCCGACAAGAGGCTTGACGGAATGCTCGATGCATGCGATCTCGTACTTGCATTTACCAAGACCTCTTCCCATCAGGAAGCAGTCCACATCCTCGCGGGGAAAATCCTTGTCGTTGAAATTAATGTACATATACGACCCGTTGCCGAGGAATCCGTATTCACCGGAAGCCGTCACCAGAACAGGACTCCCGGAAAGCTCCAATCTCATATCCTTGAAATGAGCGTTTGCGTCCGAGACCGCATCCGAGAAGTTCATCCGTGGGCGAACCTTGTAGAGTTCCTTGTTTACGTTGGAAAGCTCGCCGCAAATCGTGGAAACCGCCATTGACTCGCCCGTGAACCCTGTCTCCGTGTCCATCCACCAGAACGAGAGGAGATACTTCTGACCGGGGACCGGAGCAAAGCCGATCCTGTCAATGTAGGCCTCCGTGATGTCCGCATCTCCCCAGTCCGAGTAGAATGCAGGTAAAAGCAATCCCGACGTTAAGAGGTTCAGCAGCTGAACGCTTCGTCAAGATGTCCGAAGAAAACCTTCGCAGACGTGCCTCTGTTGATTTTTCTAAGGAGGCAGCCAATTCTTATGCAATTTTGAAAAAGAAAGAGGGGAATAAGTAAATCGTGGGGTATCTATTGGACAACTGCCGTTTCGGCAGATTAACATCAGAAATCATTAATCAATGTCAGCCGTATACTTGCAGTAAAAACGCTGACATTGATTCGTTTTTTCACGACCATACATAGGACAATTATCGTGATTATAGGCTGGAGATGATGGGAACAACCCATTGCTTCTTTACAGACGAAAAAGATAATACGACACAACCGAAAATGGTTTGTGCTTTCTCATTGTCAAATTCATCGTTACGCACTGATATTTTACCTCAAAAAAGGCGTAATCGTCTAAACCGTTCGATTCCAAACGCCAAACGTCGCTTTCAGTACCCTGCGATATTGATTGGCGAATTATGTGTGTTTGATGGCTTTGGACATAAGACTTTCGGCTACAATATCGCGGACGAAATGATGAACCTCATCAAGACGATAGCCATTGATCCGGACAACAATACCTCAAGCAGATATTTGATAGTCGATGCGCTGAATAGTCCGGAGGTTATTGAGTATTACAAGAGAAATGGCTTTGAGTTCCCGTTCGCTTCTGACGAAGAGGAACTTGAACATTTGAGAAGTGGGCATAGCAGTGATGTGCAGAACTGTAGGACAAGATTGATGTTTTTCGATTTAGTTGTCCTCAATCAGCAGATGCACTAATCACTGTTGATAGTGCATGATGCTGCGACCGGTATCCAGTATTCGAGTCTCTCAGCAGGTATCGCAAATGCAGTTGGAACACATCAATGTCAATATTTTCGGACTTTCAGCACTTTTTCTGAGGATTATTTCCGTGGGTTATGTTGTCTCGTCTGGCTTGCCGGAGTCTTGGACGTTTATCCAACGGCTTTATATTCAGTTATATTCCTGATTTTTGGCGACTTGATCCGTGGCGTTGATATATTCATTAAGACCAGCCTCGGTTGTTGAGGTTGGCGTTCTTTCTCTTGTACTTCCTGCTCCGGGCGGGGAGGTGATTCGGCGGTGTTCCGCCTTGCAAGTTGTGCTCATATTCATTCCCATTGTCTTGTGCTTTTACCATTAATGCCGCGTTTCTGGAAAGGTAAACCGGAATTTGAGGAAAGATGATATGGCAAAGCTGACAGAATACGCAAAATGCGCAGTCTGTCAGTTTTGTCATTATTGGTGGTTTTCTTTCCTTGGGCCAACAGCGAGAATCGGCGGCTACTCAAGGATCTTCCATTGGCCTCCGTATGTCGGTGGTCCTATGCGGACAATTTTGCCAGTCTCTTTTAGTTTTGATATGTATTTCTTTATCGTTGTCGTGGATTTTGAGAGAGTCTTTGATATTTTTTTAGATGAAATTTTCGGATTTTTCTTCCACGCCCGCCTCCTGGCAGCTGTCCGCTATCCTGCGAAAATCTGACATAATTGCGTCATTATGCGTTAAATTTATTGCATATTGAATTAATTTGTTGTATTCGTATAACATATCAGTGATTATGGCTCAAGTTTCAATGACGGTTAAGATGGACGCTAGTCTCAAGTCTTCATTTGATGCGCTTTGTTCCCAGTTCGGGATGAGTGCCAATACGGCTATGAATGTGTTTGCCAGGGCTGTGGTTCAACGAGGAAAAATCCCTTTTGAGATACGTGGAGACAAGACGGAGGCTACCTCTGATGGCCTGAAGGCTTTCAAAGAACTTCGTGCTATGGCGGAGTCCGGTCGATTCCCTGAGATGACTCTTGACGAGATTACGCTGACTCGGGATTGAAAATAAGATGGTGCTTGCGGTAGTGGGCACGAATGCTCTGTATTTTATGCTGATAGTTGTCGCCGAATCAGCGGCAAATCACGCTTTCCGGAATGTCTTGCCGAACGGCATGGCGGAAAGCAGCGCCATCTTGAAATGCTGAAGCCCGAACGGGATCCCAACAATCGTGATGCAGCAGATGAGCCCGAAGACAAGGTGCGTCGCAGCGATCTCCCACCATCCCAGCAGAATCCAAATCACATTCATGAATATGCTGAGGCAGCCTCCGGCGTTGTTCCCGTCCACCACGTCCGTCCCGAACGGCCATAGGGAAAACACCCCGAACTTCCACAACTGGTATCCGAATGGAATGCCTATGATGGTCACGCAATAAAGCAGTCCTGCGATGAAGTAGCCGAGGGAGACCAGCAGGCCTCCAAGAATCAGCCAAAGAATATTCCCGATAAATTTCATAAAACAGTTGTTGGTTTACATATTGCCTGCACCTATGGGATGCTTATAGTCAAGATCTTAAGTGACAGGCGGTTTATGGATGACGGCATGCGGTAAAAATTATTCGATGGCGGAAGATCATCCTCTGAATATGACTTCCAATCCATCGTAAGCGGCACGGAGAGGCTGAGGAAGGTTTGCGTCGAGCTGTGCCTGGGTGCCGTGGAGTGTCCTTGCCATGTGGGTGAGGTACACAGGCTGGCCCTGCGGAGCCTTGAGTCTTCCGGTGTCCAGAAGGACATGGGCGGTCCTAAGGACAGTTCCCACGCTCGAATGGGTGAATATCCTGAAATCCTCATCATGGTCGATTCCCATGGTGGCTTCCATTATAAGTCCGGTGATCGGCTTCCCGTCCGCGATGTGGGCGTCTATCCCGACGATTCTGGCGGCTCTGACTGGAATCCCGCCGGTGTCGGTGGCATACAGGACACGCACGGAGCCTTTTTCGATCTGGTAAATGAGGGTCTGCTCATTGTCGTCCTTTGTCGCATGGTTGCCTGGCAGAGCCGTGATCGTCAGGTCTCCGCATTGTGTCCTTTGGCCGATCGCAAGGCCGATGACTTCTGGCGTGGACTTGCCGAGTCCTGAGGCGGCCGCGGCGAGATCCGCCTTTGCCCTTTCAACCCAGGTGTCACCTACATATACCATATTTGCGTGGAGCGTTTCGATGGCGGCCCTGGCGTTGTAATGGTCGGAATGCGAATGAGTATAAAACACGGCGTCAGGTTTCTTGAATCCCGGCGGCAGCATGTCCGCGTCAGACGGGGTGAAATCGATAAGGATGCGGTTGTCAAGGAGCACGCTCGAAAGCCGCCTCAACTCGCCTCTCTCGTCCATGCCGTTCCAATCCGCCGCTCCTGTCCCCAGAAATCTCACGAGAAGATCTTTCTTGCCGGCTTCCCCGATTTCTGATGAATATCTGGCCGTTGAATATTCCGATGCGGAATCACTCGCCGCTGAATATCCTGCCGTGAGGTCGTCCGAAGTCTTGTCTCCGGCGGAAATTTCAGCCGCCCGCAAGACCACGGACCCGGATATCGCCCCGACAGCAACCGCGCCGGTCCCTATCTTTATGAATTTTCTTCTGTCCATATTATGTCTGTTCTATTCGGAATTATATCTTTAGGCTGTCTCGTTATCTATGGCCTAATCATCGTCTTCAAGTCAAAAATGGATGGTTTTCTAATTCCAAACTATTAATATACGACTAATTTAGATAATGTGTGCATATTGATGGTAAAAAAACAGCTTTTAAGTCTTGTTCCGGTGGCTCATAAATATCCCCGTGCTTGTAAAATCGTCTTTCTCCAGAGTTATTCTTTGTAGTCACTTGGTGCGTATGAGAGCCGTTTTTACGCACGAGTTCACTTTAGGCAATCTGTCGGTGAGTGAGGAACCAATCTGGCGCACGAGAAGGACTGCCGATGATGTTCGTGCGTGGAAAGCCAAGTTCTACGCACGAAGCCACCTACAGTAATCATTTGTGCGTGGAGGAAGCGTTTCCACTCACGGAGCGAAAATGCGTCATATTCAGTTCTTACCTTTGGAATTTGGCTTGACGTTCGGCGGAAAGATTGTCGCGCGGCCTTGCCTTTCGGCATTTTCCATCGCTAGCCGGAATGCTTCACCCAAGGACTTTGAGGATTGCCGGAGATATTCAATCATCTCGTTTTGATTAACACTCACTGACAGATCCGCTATCGCCAATGCCCGGATCATCGCCAGAACAGAAATCTCGTTCCCGCCCCATAGGGTTGTTGCCATTGAAATAATAGCGCTTTGTGTGATGTCAAGAGCCATCTGTGGATTCTTCGTCACATCGATGTCCGTGTTGAACCTCAGTAGTCCGCTGCCGTCTTGCAGTACTTCCAAAATCTTTTTCATAATCCTTTAATATTGATTGTTAATGATTTTCGCATCCAAAAAAATGGAATCTGTTCTTATATGTTTATATTGTCGGTGACTGAAATCTCCTTTGTCCTCTCAAAGCAGTGATATCCAATAATCCACTTGTTAAGTTTGGCAGGAACCGAGGTGAGCCTATCACTGAAGTATGGTTTATATTGAGTCATTTGAGGCGCTGAGAGGGAACAGCGAGTCAACCTCGTACTGCGAGAGTCCGAGGATGCGCCTGATCTGCCCATTGGAGGACCGGTATTCGCTCCGCAGTTTCCTTGCCAGATCCAGTTTTTGAGATTGGGTTAAATTTCTCAGACTGTCGGTGTTATAGCTGGACTTCACAATCCTGACGACTAGTGGGAACAGTTCTGAGTCAGTCAGGAATTCGCCATCGTCCAGTTCCGTTGCCAACTTTTCGTAAGCCTCAATATTCTTGCTGACCATATAGAAATATTGATGTGCGTTGCGGAACATTGCCATTCCCAACTTGATCGCACAATATTCCGTAGGTGCGATATGGCCGTTTATGATCCGAAATCCGACAGGAAGATGAGGATTTCTGCTTCGAAACATCTTTCGGAGTCCGATGTCGGGAACATCTGACAATCTTTTTGTGATCGGAACATCGTTGAAATAGTAGCGGCCTGTACCCCAAGGATAAGAGAATGGTGTATGTGACGGATTGACCACATAACCGTTACGGTTCACATAGACGATGGCCTCTCTCAAGGCTTTAAGGTCGTTTATCGGCTTCAGGCTCATTTGAAACTGATTGGAAAGTCTTCCTTGGACTTTCTTGGACAGATAACGCTTCAGCCTTTTGCGATACAGGGTGAAAAACTCATTGATGATGTTTTTATCTCCGCATAGTACTATGTGTAGGTGGTTGCTCATTATCTCAAAGGCGACGACCTTAAGTGCTGGAAATTCCGCTATGCATCTGGCCGTCAGATTCATAGCGAACCTGTAGTCATCGTCATCCGCGAACAATAGTGAAGTGAGATTCCCTGGTGTGTATAGGTGCCACCAGCAACATCCGCTGAGGAATGTGGCCTCACACATTCGCTCGGATTCAAAGTAAGAAATTCGTTTCATAATTTATAGTTTATTCCGTGTGTGCTAATGCATTTTTCACGCACAGATGGTCAATCTTTTATGTCTCGTGCCTGAAATGCGGTTTGTCACGCACGACTTGAATCGGAAGCTTTCAGTGAGTGATTCTATCAGTTTTCACGCACAAAAAACAAAAATGCGAGCCAGGTGCGATATAACCTAACTCGCTTTGCGGATTCTTTGCTCCGCGGCATTCAGCATTGAATATAAATTGTCACTTTTTCTGGAATATATCCGCTTGAGTACGGCTGGACATCCTTCGACTAAAAAACGTTCCTTCAGGCTGTTAACGCTCCTGCGGTCTTAATGTTCCTGAATGATGGCCGTGGTAATTGGCCGTTTCTTGGCTATCTGTTATTATCGGATGACCGCTGAAATCCTGTAGTCCGTGACGTATTGATGTCGACATCTCCTTCGGTTTTGGGATCTCCCATTCCATCAGAAGGTATAAAGTTTTTCATATATCATAAGGTCCAGTGTCTCATCTTGTGTCCGAAAATTCTGCGTTTGGCAAAAAGCATAACTTTGATTTGCTTACCTGTTGCAGACACCAAACCTACATCACAAACCTTAGATTTGTAGAGTGGTTGCTCTACACCAAGGAATGCAGTGCAAATGTAGGTAAATTATGTCGGATTTCATACCGTCTGTAAAAGATTATTTACAAATATGTTGCGACGCTAATTCTCGTGCGTGGAAAGGTCGTTTTTGCGCACGAACTGCCGGTTGGTTTTTCGTGAGTCAAAAGGCACAGTTCACGCACGGAGTGGTTTCTGGTGTCTCTTCGTGAGTGAGAAACCAGATTCCACGCACGGATCCCTACCGTCCCTTATCAATTGTTTCCGTCACGGATTCTCCGGTGCTCTTAAACGATAAATACCAATTATTCGTCACAATCCCTGAACGGAAACCGTACAGAATACCGAAAAATTGCGATTGCCAGACTTTCCGTGTCGCTGTATTTTTGCCGTGTCAAATTGAAAAGGTAAAAATGAGACAAAAGATTTTACTTCTGGTAATACTGATTGCGACTGGCTTCGCGGCTAACGCTCAGAGACTTACAATCGGTGGTTACGGTGAGGCGATGATGACCCGCAACTTCTATAGCGACGCTTGGCAGAGGTACAACCATCCGGAGCAATATAAAGACGATAAAAGTCACGGACGGTTCGACATTCCGCACTTCGTCATCAATCTTGGGTACGACTTCGGAAAAGGATGGACGCTCGGCACGGAGATCGAGTTCGAGCACGGAGGCACCGAAAGCGCGGTCGAGCTCGAGGCTGACGAGGCAGGTGAATATGAGAGCGAGATCGAGCGCGGAGGCGAGGTCGCTTTGGAGCAGTTCTGGCTCCAGAAGGCTTTCAGTGACGCGTTCAAGGTCAGGACAGGAATGATAATCATCCCGGTGGGACTGACGAATGGTCACCATCTTCCGACCGAGTTCTTCACGGCCTACAGGATGGAAGGGGAGAACACTGTCTTTCCTTGCACCTGGCACGAGCCGGGAATCGAGATTCTGGGTAACCTTGGCAAATGGTCCTATGAACTGATGTTCCTTCCGGGACTTGACTCGGACAGATTCAGTACCGAGAACTTCATTCAGGGCGGGGCCGGATCCCCTTACGAATTCAAGATCGCGAACTCCTACGCCGGGGCGTTCAGGATTGACAACCATTCTGTCAAAGGCTTGAGGATGGGCCTTAGCGGCTACTTCGGATCAAGCTTCAACAACTCCCTCACGAAGAACTCCAAGTACAAGGACTGCAAGGGCGAGGTGATGATCGGCTCGGCGGACTTCACCTACTCGGGACACAACCTGATCGCCAGAGGATGCTTTGATTATGCTCATCTGAATGATTCCCAACAGATAACGGCGTTCAACAAGAACAATATGTCTAACGCTTCGCCTTCCCCTCGCAACGCTGTGGGATCCGATGCGATCGTCGGCAGCATAGAGGTGGGCTATGATATTCTTTCACTCTTCAAGAAGGAGAGCAAGTGCTACGCTTTCGCCCACTACGAGTACTACGATTCGATGTTCAAGGTGGCCGACGGCGTGCTGGACTACAAATGGTGCGGGAAGCATCGCATCGCCGCCGGCATCAACTGGTACCCGATCAAAGACATCGTCGTGAAGGCGGAATATTCAAAGCGCTTCTATGTCGCCCCGTTCAACAACGAACCTTCGATCACCTTTGGAATCGCTTTTAGTGGCTGGTTTTTGAGGTGATGATGCAAGTAATATAGGTAATAAATATTCAAAAAATACAACGACTATGAGACAAGGTTTTAAATTCGCGGCTGTGCTGATGGCTTCAGCTCTCGCCGTTGTGGCCTGCGACAAAAATTCCACAGACCCGACCTCCGCTAAGGAGGAAACGCTCCAGAAGGTCAACGAGACTTTCGTGGACAACACTGTGATCCCGACGTACAAGAACCTCGCTGACAAGTCGCTTGATCTTCAGGCGGCGATCGAGAAACTTCAGACGGCACCGACCGATGCCAATGTCAAGGCAGCCTGCGACCTCTGGAAATCCGCCCGCCAGTACTGGGAGTGGAGCGAGGCTTTCCTTTTCGGAGCCGCGTCCAAGTACAGCATCGACCCTCACATCGACACCTGGCCGCTTGACAAGGTCGCTCTTGAGAACCTTCTCGACAGCGAGAAGATGATGTCAGACATCGAGAACACTGTCGCCAACCTCAACAATGGACTTGTAGGATTCCACGGCATTGAATATATCTTGTTCCGTGACGGTAAGGAGCGTGCCGCCTCCGCCATCCCTGAGAAGGAACTTCTTTACGCAGCCGCTGTCGCCAAGGATCTGTCCCTGAGCGCCGCGAGACTCGAGGCCGCCTGGGCCGGACTTGACAACGTCAGCTATGCCAAGAAGGCTTTGATCGAGGAGGCCGAGATGGAGCCTGAGGATGATTTCGGCGAGCAGATGAAACTTTGCGGCCAGGCCGGAAGCGTCTGGAAGTCAGTCACTGCCGGAAGCGAGCAGATCATCGAGGGCTGCAAGGACATCGTGGACGAGGTCGGCACTCAGAAAATCGGAAAGCCGTACACCGGAGAGGATGTGAACTACATCGAGTCCCCTCATTCCTGGAATTCCATCGAGGACTTCTACGACAACATCGTCAGCGTCCGCAGCGCCTATTTCGGAGCTCTCGGTGCGACAACCGCTCAGACATATTCAGTGAGCGCCTACCTTGCAAGCGTTGATCAGGCCGCCAATGAGGGTGTCATCTCCGCGATCGAGAAATGCCTTGAGAAGATCGGTGCTATGCCTAAGCCGTTCGTGAAGAACTACAAGGATGCCAAGGTCAAGGAGGCCATCGACGCCTGCAATGACCTTAACGATGCCCTTGAGGTCGCACGCCAGGCTTTGATCAATGACTAAAGTGAATGTTCTTTGAGGAGGAAAGACTTTGTTCCATATTGGTGGAAACCTTTGAAACTGAAGCTTTTCACCCTCGGGACTTTAAATGAATATCCAAGGATTGGCCGGTAAAGCCGGCTGATCCTTTAACCAATATAAAATTGAAAGATTATGAATAAATCACTGCTGATACTTTCAGCCACCCTTTTTGCCTTCACCGCCTGCAACGGCAATGGCGGAACGGACGAACCTGAGACTCCGACCGAGCTGAGTGATGAATGGTATGCCGGCGGAAAACTCGGAACGGCTTTCAATTCAAGCGCTTCAGCCTACGAGCAGCCGACTCCGGTGATTGAGAACTCCGGAATGATCCAAGCCTTCAAGAACGGAGAGATGTTCTTTGAAAGGGATTTCAACGAGAACAAGGACGGGGCTTTCAGCGGCCTCGGCCCGTTGATGGTCCGTCGCGGATGCCTCTACTGCCACCCGAACTACAGTCACGGCAAGCGTCAGACCGAGTACAAGGCTGACAAGAACGGCAACGGCTACCTTTTGGTAATCACCGACGACACAGACACTTACCTCAGTTCGGTCACCGGAATGCCGCAGACTCTTGCGGTGGCTCCTTTCAAGGCTCCTATCGATGAAAGCAACATCAAGATAAACTGGCTTGAATATACCGACGAATGGGGCAACCAGTTCCCTGACGGAGAGCCTTACAGTCTTATCTATCCGGAGGTCATCGTCCCTGAGGATGCGTTCTATGTGCCGCTTGAGGTGACGAAGAACGGCGAGACCACCACGGTGCCATATTCAAACGTGCGTTTCAGGGTTGAGTCCACGATCGGCGTTTATGGAGTCGGGCTTCTGGACGCGATTGATGACGATGATCTCAAGGCGCAGTACGCCAAGGAGGAGGCGGCTGGTGCCAAACTGAATCCGGCCATATTCGCAAATGGCGAGTGGACAAGCCTTTACGGCAAGACTACCCATCCTAAGCGTTTCACTTACGCGTTGAGCCGTGGCCCGTTGCAGGACGCCGCCGGAGCGAACGCCATCTGGAACATCACCAACGTGACCCGAAGCGACAGGCGTTACCACTATATGACGGCGACCTACGCCAAGGTGGCTTCGCAGGATCCGGATGTCCAGAAGGATTTCTACAAATATTTCCCTGACCAGAACAAGACGGGGAATGTTCAGGAGGATATTTATAATTATTTGATGGCCAAGGATCTCAAGCCGGAGATGACGGATGAGGAATATGCCGACTTTATGATCTGGCACAGAGGGTTGGCTGTTCCTGCGGCCAGGGATCTGGACAATCCTGAGGTTATCAAAGGCAAGGAACTTTTCACTAAGATCGGTTGCGCCACGTGCCACCGTCCAAGCTGGGTTACCGGAGAGGACAATGTCACGGATCCGAACGGTTTCTTCAAGGACAACGATCCGAGGCTTCCTCGTTATCCTCACCAGACTATCTGGCCGTACACCGATATGGTCCAGCATCGTCTCTTTATGAAGAACGACATCCGTACCGGTTGGTGCAGGACGACTCCACTTTGGGGACGTGGCCTGAGCGAGCTTGTCGCCGGAGGTGTTGACAGGCTTCACGACTGCCGCGCCAGGACTGTTGTGGAGGCGATTATGTGGCACGGAAGCGCCCAGAGCGACGCCCGCAAATCCGTTGAGAATTTCCGAGCCCTCTCCAAGACAGAACGTGATGCGGTAGTAAGATTTATCGATTCGATATAATGACAAGACTTTTTGCGGGGCGGCCGGCGGCCCTGGTGCTGCACCTTTCGCTGGCACTGATTCTGGCGGGAGCGCTTGTGACATCCTTTTCCGCGAGGAAGGGGATGCTTCACGTGCGTGAGGGGGAATCCGTGGAGACTTTCGAGACCAAGGACGGAAAGATTCTCGAACTGCCTTTCAGTGTGGAACTTGAGGGCTTCGAGGTGCTTTACCATTCCGGAACGGACGCCGCATCGGATTACAGTTCACGGCTGCGTTTCACAAGGAACGGCTCGGTTCTCCGCGAGGGCGAGGTGAGGATGAACCGCATCCTGTCCTGTAAAGGTTATCGTTTCTATCAGACTGACTATGACAGCGATGAGGCCGGTGTGACATTCACCGTGAGCCACGACCCGGTCGGCATCGCTGTCATTTACACCGGCTATGCTCTGTTGCTTCTCGGACTTCTGGCGTTTTTCTTCACTGACAAGAGGTTCAAGAAGTTCTTCGGGAACGCGTTGAGATATTCATCGGTCATGGCGATTCTTCTGTGCTTGGAGGCAACCGCTTCTGCGACAGGGAATTCCGTGGGTGGGCTGCCTCAAACGGAAAATGCTTCCGTCAAAGGGAATCAGGTAAAACGTGGCTCAGCCTCTCCGAAAGTCCTGCCGAAAAACATCGCCGCCGAATTCGGAAGACTCTACGTTCTGTACCACGGACGAATATGCCCGCTCCAGACTCTTGCCTCGGATTTCAGCGCAAAGCTCTATGGAACATCCGGTGTGAAGGGACTGACTGACGAACAGGTACTTACAGGCTGGATGTTCTACGGCGCAAGTTGGAGGAATATTCCTATGCACAACCGGAAAAAGGCGGTTGACGCAATGGATAAGGAGGCGACTGTCAAGGCTTTATATTCAGGAGACCTGCTGAAAATCTACCCTTTGCGGGACAGCACCGGGCGGCTTGGATGGTACTCGCAGAGCGACCGGCTGCCGGAAGGAATCGCTGATGAGGAGTGGCTTTTCGTCCGCAAGTCGATGGACTATATCTTCGAGCTGGTGGTGAACCGTGAATATTCAAAATTAAGCGATTCGCTCGGGAAGCTGCGCCGCTTTCAGGAGAGCAAGATGGGGGAGAGCCTTCCGCCGGCGTACCGCATCAAGGCCGAGAGGGCGTACAACGCTCTGCCTCCGCTGTTTCCGATCGCAGGAACTTTCCTGATCATCGGTCTGGTGATGCTGGCGGCGGCGATGCGTAGGATGATCCGGGGAAATTTCTCCTCTACAAGGGTTGGTAAAAAATATGTTCCAGAAATATTCAAGATCGTTGGAGTAGCTGCGGCTTTCGTGTTTTTCCTCGTGTTGACCATCGTGCTTGGGCTCTTCTGGATCGCGAGCGGACATATTCCTTTCTCCAATGGTGCGGAGACGATGCTGACGATCGCTTGGACGGCAATGCTGGCTTCCGTGTTGAGTTTCAAGAGGTTTTCGATTATGCTCCCGTTCGGGATCATAGTCGCGTCGCTGGCCGCTCTGGTTTCCGCGATGGGCAACGCCAACCCGGCCGTCACCCAACTGATGCCTGTGCTGTCGTCCCCGCTGCTGAGCATCCACGTTTCTCTAATGATGCTTTCCTACACCGTTCTCGCCATCATTATGGTCAACGGAATTTGTGGGCTGGTTGCATCACTGCGCCATACTTCAGTCTCTGATTCAGCCTCCGCGAAGATGGCCCGGATGTCGGAAGCGTTGATGTACCCTGCCCTGTTCTTCTTAGGCTCAGGCATAATCGCAGGCTCCATCTGGGCCAACGTCTCCTGGGGCTGCTACTGGAACTGGGACCCGAAAGAAACCTGGGCTCTGATCACTTTCCTGATCGCCTCCCTCGGTGTTCACCGTACCCGTCTCCCGTTCCTGAGGAGTCACCGTGCCTACCACATCTACACCCTGATCCTCTCCGCCTCCGTTCTCTTCACCTATTTCGGCGTCAACTACCTCCTCGGCGGAATGCATAGCTACGCTTAACTCGCTTCCCGTCCCGTGCGCGGAGCCACCCTGTTGACGCACGAAGACCCCCTGTTTGCAAAGTCGTTGCGTGGAAATGCTGTCCTGACGCACGGACGTTAGTTGTTCTCGGGAATATTCGTAAATTTGTACGCTGGAGGAAATGCTTAGGGATGATCCTGAACCAGATGCCTCCGGCGTGATTGTATGACAGTATTTCAGATAATATCATTGGCCTTGATGGCCGGATTCTATGGAGTCTATCTGGCTAAACAGCTTAGTCAGAGGAGTCAAGGGATCCGGACCAATCAGATGGGGCGCGGGAATAAGGAACTGCGGACTTTGACTGTGGAGCGGTTGCTGGCTGCCTTTTCCGTCCTGATTGTCGTCGTGGAGGTGTGGAGCGTCGTCCGGGGATATTCATTCCTCCCGCGGTGGTGCGGTTGGATCGGACTGGCTTTGACGGCTCTCGGAGTGGTGTTCTTCACTACCGCCGTGCTTCAGATGCGGGACAGTTGGAGGGCCGGAATATCCCCGGACGAGAAGACCGGACTGGTCACTTCCGGCATCTACAGAATCAGCCGCAACCCGGCTTTCGTCGGTTTTGACCTGACCTACATCGGGCTGCTTCTCTGCTTCGCAAACTGGCTTCACCTGCTCGTCGTGCTCTGCGCGGTGACGATTTTCCACCTCCAGATCCTTCAGGAGGAGCGGTTCCTGCTTTCAAGGAAAGACATTGACTACAAGGACTATTACAACCGTGTCCACAGGTATTTATGAATATGCCGTAGTGGGAAACGTCAGAGTTTTGAATAAATATTGAGATAATCAGGAAACAAAATATTCAAGAGATAAAATGGAAATATTCAAGAGATATGTGATGCTGTGCGTCGGACTGCTGATTGTGGCGTTCGGGGTGGCTTTTTCTATTCTGGCGGATCTGGGGACTTCGCCGATCTCGTGTCCGCCTTATGTGGCGAGTATGCTGTGCCCGCTGACGGTGGGGGAGGCAACGATCGTGATGCACTGCATATTCATTCTGATTCAGATGGCGCTTTTGCGGAAGGACTATGACTGGGTGCAGCTGATGCAGCTGCCGGTGGCGTTCGCGTTCGGGTACATGACGGATTTCGCCTGCTGGTGCATCGCGGACGTGCCTTGCCCTAACTACCTGATGCAGGTGGTGTGGTGCCTTGTGGGCATCGTTCTCGTGGGGGTCGGTGTGGCGTTCGAGGTCGTGGCCGGAGTGGTGACGCTGGCGGGCGAGGGACTTGTGCTGGCGATCTGCAAGGCGTTCAAAACCCGTTTTGACATCACGAAAGTTGTTGTGGATGTGTCGCTTGTGGCTCTGGCGTGCGTCGCCTCGCTTCTCTGGCTTGACGGAAGAATCCACGGTGTGCGTGAGGGAACCCTCGCCGCCGCCCTTCTCGTCGGAGTCATCGCCCAATGGTGCAATAAGCCGGTCGAGAAACTGGCGGAAAAGATTGGTGTGAACAATGCCGGAAAGTGATGCGATGTTGATGAATATTAAGGCTTAAGCCTATGCGCCTCATCGGAGATTACATATCTTACATCAAGGACATCCGGAGATATTCGGCGAGAACTCAGGCGATATATTCAGATGCCCTGAAGGTCTTTGTGGAGGATTGCGGGGCGGCGACTGATGAGGAACTGCTGAAATCGCTCACGCCGCAGATCATCCGTTCGCACGAGGTGTATCTTCTTGAGAAAAGAGAGGATAGCCCGAGGACGGTCAGGCTGCATCTGTCGGTGCTGTCGGGGTTCTGCCGCTACCTGATGAAGGAGAAAAGGCTGACCGCCAATCCAGTGCGGACGGTGGCGAAGCCAAAGGTGGAGAAAAGGCTGCCGGTGTTCTATAGGGAAGAGTCGATGAATGAATATTTCGCCGCGACGGACTGTGATGCTTCCGAGGAGAATCTGGCGCTGATCACAGGGAACGACAAGGCCTCCGAGGCGGCATATTCAAGAAGGCTGGAACGGCTGATCGTGTCGATGCTTTACAGTACGGGGATGCGCCGGGCGGAGCTGATAGGGCTTAGGATCGGAGATGTGGATTTCGCCCGCGGGACGATGACCGTGAGGGGAAAAGGCGACAAAGTGAGAGAAATTCCGCTTGTTTCTTCGCTTTGTAAGGAAATTTCATTATATTTACAAGCAGTTGAAACGATGGTTGGTCGCGAAAGATCGGCAAGCGAGCCACTGGCGGTCACCGGCAAGGGCCTGAAACTCTATCCGGTTTTCATAGACAGGGCGATAAAAAGAGCGCTTTGGCGGGTCGGAAGCATCACCGGGAGAAAGTCTCCACACGTGTTGAGGCATTCCTTGGCCACGGAACTGCTGGACGAGGGGGCGGATCTCAATTCGATAAAGGAGCTTCTGGGACATTCCTCGCTCGCGGCGACGCAGGTCTATACGCACAACACCATCGAGAAACTGAAAAAAGTTTATGTTAACGCCCACCCAAGGGCAAAAAGCGGAGGTAAAAATGGAGATTAGAGTATAATCCCTGAAGTTCGACGCGGATCAGAAACTGCTCGACTATGTAGAGAAGAAGGTCTCGAGACTTTCCAGATTCAGCGACCATCTTGACGATGTTGAAGTGACTTTATCTTTGCTCAAGGAGCCTGACGATATGAGCGTGATCGTCGGCACCCTTATGAACATTCCGTGGATCAAATTGATCATCTCGTTCCTTATCTACTTCATCCTTGGCTACTTGCTGTATGCTTCGATGTTCGCCGCCGTCGGCTTGGCCTTAGAGAACGAAGGAGATTTGCGGCAGCTTTAGATGCCACTGACAATCTCGTTGATGATCGCTTACGTCATCATCCTGATGGCGTTCCAGAACCCTGACAGCGAGGTCGTTGTATTGGGCTCGATGATTCCGTTCACGTCTCCGATCGTGATGCTTGCCAGAATCCCTTACGGGGTTCCGATGTGGCAGCTCATCGTGTCGATCGTCCTCCTGCTTCTGACATTCTTCGGCTGCGCCTGGCTTTCCGCCAAGATCTACAAGGTTGGAATCCTGATGTTCGGCAAGAAGAGCACGTTCAAGGATCTGTGGAAGTGGATTAAAATAAAATAAATAATGAGGAATATTCTTACGCTTGCCCTGTCTTTCGCTGTCTGCCTCGGCCTTTCGGCTCAGGAGAAGGTCGTCTCCTGGCAGACTGATCCGGTGGATGGACACCGGACGGGAGTGATGGCCTCCAACGCCTCGAATGTGACTGAGGCGATGGGTTCGGTCAAAGGCTGCGCCTATTATGCTCCGAACGGAAAGAGGTTCCGTAAGGGAACAACCTGGATTGTCGCTAAGATTATGCTTGACGGCGGCGACGGCTACAAGGTCGCCAAAAACGCGGTCGAGCTGATCAAATGCAACGGCTACCTCTACGACACGATGCTCGCCTACGTCCGCTCTCTCACCGCGGACGGCAAGCCGATCGAGTACCAGAACCAGCATTGGATCACCATCCTCGGGGATGGGGACAACAAATGAGAAAATTAGTTTTAGGAATATGCCTGCTGCTTTTTGCGGATGAGTTTTTTGTGTTATCTTTGGACGCTTAAACACACTTGACAATGAGATATTTACTAACCATTTCATTTCTGATCTGCGTCCTAACGTTCTGCGGACGGCAGGATGTTGTCACCGAAAGCCTTGACCGGGCCGAGTCCTGTATGTCTGACCGTCCGGACTCCGCCCTTGCCATCCTTGAGGCGTTGGACTCCACGCAATTCAATTCAAGGCGGCAGAATGCCCGCTACGCCCTTCTGAAGTCGATAGCCCTTGACAAGAACTACATAGACCGCACAGACGACTCCTTCGTCAACATCGCCGTCAACTACTACCGCCATCGCCGCAACGCCCCCTACAAGTTCAAGTCCTACTACTACCAGGCCCGCATCTACCAGAACGCCGGTCAGATGGACAAAGCGATGGAGAGCCTCGTCCGCGCGGAGCATATCCGCAAGAACATTCCGGCCGAGGATCTTGCGCGGCTTCACTTCGTTAAAGCGCAAGTAGGCTTAAGCAGATACAACTTAACTGAACAACTTAAGGAACTGCGGAGTGCCGCCAATTATTCCAAGATTTGCGGGAATGACAACAACTACATATTTGCAACCTTATCTCAGGCGAATACATATTTAATACTTGATGATTATGAGAGAGCTGACTCTTGTCTGAATATGATAGAACATATCAGGAACTTGTCATATCTTAATCAATTAAATAAAATTGGTGTCCAATTATTATATTCATACAAGGTGGATTCTTCTAAAGATGATTTGGAAGAGAAGTGCCGAGACTATATCAATTCAGCCATGGACAAGTCTGACCTTGACTGGAAACTCATAGCTCAGGTCTATGATAAAACCGGCAAAACAGAACTTGCCAAAGAAGCTTTGGACAGATATGCGCAAGAGAATAGTGGAAATCTGGATGATTTTTATTATTACCTTCTTGCATCATTACAGCAAACTCAGGGAGAATATGCGGAGGCCTACCGTAATATGACCATTTACTCTCATCTCAGCGACTCTTTGAATTTGGTGAAAATCAATCAGGAAGTCAAGTCTGTACAGAGAAATTATGAGGATAGTATCGTAATAATCAAACAAAGGATTTTATTTGGAATAATTGCTGCCATCCTATCACTCATAATTATCTTATGTCTAAAATTTCACTTAAGGTTAAGAAAAAGAGAAAAATACTTACGGCAACAAATTGAGGAAATCAAAGAGGAATATGAGGAACTGTCATCACTGAAAGAAAAACTCCAGCCTATCGAGAATATAGTGTGCAATATGGATGGTCATAACGACTGTGAACAGAACACTTTGATTCAAAGCATTATAGAAACGAGAATTAAATCTCTGGCCGCCTTTTTGAACAAAGGCATTCCCGACTCCTTATCTAAAGTCGCTGATACATTGGATGAGTTATTGAACAACAGAGATAAGGTAACTGGCAGCATAGGATTGATCTATGCCATTTATTATCCTCGTTTCGTGGCCAAATTGGCTGAACGCGGCCTATCGGCTTCCGAGATAGGATATTGTTGCCTTTTGGTCATCGGCTTGAAGACTTCTGAATTACCTAAAGTCATAAACTATTCGAATGCCTATAATATAAGCAGCAGGTTGAGGTCAAAGCTTGGGCTGACAGCCGATTACGGCACTCTGTCAGCGTGGTTGAAAAATGTATTTGCCGAGAAACAATAGATGCGGCATAAAAGATAAAACGTCATAAATACAATGCAAACTGACGTGGTTGTAGTAAATGTTAGGGAGCTGTAATGTGATTCGTTTCTCTTTAACTATAAGCCACTTACTACTTTATACCGGGGCAAACGGAATGGCGCGGATACGGAATTAACTGTCATTCAGGAGATTATCGAACACGCCTATGGTTGTGCGTGTGAAAGTTTTCAGGTGGAGCACCTTGGTGTGTCTGACCCTCTTAGGTTGAACGGTTGTTAATATAGAACACTAGTCGCAAAGTAAGAACTCCGTGTCATTGGGTCGCACGGATAATCGGTGCTGGACTATGCCTTGGATTTGCAGGCTGGATCACTTAGTCAACTTCTATATAACTCCCAAATGTTAATTGACTTCCAATCGTGTAGGTAGCGTTATGCCATATAGTAGAACTATGTATTGGTAATTAATTGGTATTCAATGTTGTGGTACTACTGAAAAGTAGAGCGAATTGTTTTGAGAGTAGGATAATTGTAACGAACTTTGCAATCGAAAAATAATAAAAAGATGAAGAAAATTTGTTTGATAATCACCCTGCTGGCTACGTGCTTGGCGAATCTGTCTTTTTGCTGTCTTATGTATGCAGAAGATACTCCGGACAAGGTTTCGATCGACCTCCAAACAGTTAAAGACAAAAACCATTACGAAAGGGATTTGTATGATAGTATCAAGGCTGATTACTACTTTAGGGGTAGCCGACTTGAGATTTCTTGCGCAGACGAAGGAGTTGTCTCTGTCTATATCTTCAACTCCCGCAACCAGATGTGCGGCTATGCCGAGTATGATTCAGCGGAAAACCCTATCGGGAGGCTTGATGTCCCAAAGCAGTCAGGCACTTACCACATTGTCATTATCACCGACAAGTCCTACTCTGAAGGATCTTTCGCCAAATAACTTTAGTGTGCGTTTTATTTCATACCATAATTAATTCTATACCAATTTAATTAACTAAACAAGTTTATGAAGACAAGAGTGATTATTGCATTACCAGTCGCATTATGTTTTCTTATGACATCGTGTGAAAAGGCGGTTGTCGTTAATAACGAAATCGATTCTGTTGAAGAAGCACAAAATGATCTTTCCCGGCCATTAGAGTTTTCTTCGAGGGAAAGCCTTTTGGATGCAGTTAAGTCATTTGATTATGATGCATCGGCTACCAGATCCATAGTGACAGGGTTTGTTTCTTATTATGATACAGTTATGCAGGAAGATGACTATGATGAAAGACCTAATGCCATCTTCAGTGACGCTTTCGGATCAATTCTAAATCCAGATGGCGAGGTCATCTGTGATGGTACATTCTTTAAACTCGGACTGAATGGCATTTATTATGGCCCGTTAGACGAAACTGACAATATTCGACTGCTGGCTGAATGTGAGGAACTTGACATTGACTCCTTTGATAAAGTCTTGGTCGGCGACAATGAAGAGTATCGCTCTCGGAATTATCCGTCAGTTTGCTTTTCGGATACATTTGGTCTGTTTTCGGAGTCACAGACTTTGGACTCAGATATGGTTGCGACAAGATCCGTAATGGCTACTTATTCTGATCCTGCGGCAGGTGTTATTTGGGGGGACGTTGGACATAAGAACGGTAGAGATATGGATCAAGATTATACTTGGCCGAAAGGTAGTGACCAAAAAACGAAATTCAGCAGCAAAGTCGCAAATGACACCAAAATTTACAAACAGCACTATGCTGGACTGTATGATGAAAGCGGGGTCAAGACTAAAACGATGAGAAAAAAAGGAATCTTTTGGAACAAATTTACTGCGGATGTCACTTCCGCTGTGACAAATGTCTTGATATGTGAAGCCGCCGCTGATTTTAAAAATAATCCTCCTTATGGTTGGTTTGACGTGTCTAAAACTCATTACAAGGGCGAGACATTTATGATTGCCACGAAGGTTGTTCCTTCTTATATTGGTTTACCAATTAATTCTAAAGCGGTTGAGAATGAATGTAATGAGGCCTTGAAATGGGCCAAGGAAAATGGGGCGGATATTTCTGAAGTTGAAGGAGTACGGTACATTGTGACTTCCGACAATAATACAAGTCCGGTCTTGCTTAAAGATATTGTGGTAAAAAAGCACGCGGCTAAAAATACCCTGATTTTTAACCTGCTGACTTATGGCGGAACATTTTATATTGACAAAGGAATAGTGAATGGTTTTAGAACGAAGAATGCTCAATATCACGTGGATTTTGTAGTGTACTACGGGTTCTCGGAATATGAAGGGGAAAAGAAAGGCTTCAAATTAATTTGCGGACGTAACCTCAAATGATCTAATATGTTTTAATATGCGCAGTTGTAATTACTTATCACAATTCATTATCGCGTTGATCGCCTTGTGCGGCTCCCTTACGATGTCCGCTCAGGAGTCTTCGCCAAGGTCCGCAGGTTACAGAGGGAGCGTAACTTTGACTGATCAGTATCTTGCAATTATCGGTTTCGAGACATCGCACGGCTATATGTTCAATGAGCATCATTATCTGGGAGCCGGAGTGGGTGGATTCTTCATTCCAACCGACAATCTGCCTTGTTTCGGGCAAGTGTTCGCTGATTACCGGGCGTATCTGTCAGACAAAGCAAGCACAATGGTACTCGGAGCCAAAGCCGGTTTCTGCCACGCCTTCAAGACAAACGAGGGAAACCACAACGGGTATTCCTTTATGAACGCCGCGACATTGGAGCCGAGCCTTGGTTGGATCTGGGGTGGTAAGAATGGAAATGGATTCGGAATAAGCCTTGGCGGTCAGGTCTTTATGTACAAAGACGATGTGTCCGTCTTGCCGAAGCTCAATTTCTTCTACGAGTTTTAGTATATCAATACCTTTGGACATTATGTGGAAAAAGCTGTTGCGTTTTCCACATAATGTTTATATATTTGAGAAACTTAAACTGTTTTTATTATGAAGAAGTTTATTTTGATTGTTCTTGTCGCCTGTAGTTTTACCGCCTGCCCTTGTGATGATGATGGCCCGGAATTTACTGCGGATTGGTTGCTGAAGAATATGACGGACGAAACCATTGTCGTCAAGAGTTTTTGGACTTATGCTCATCCTGAGCCAGAAGTGGTCAAGCCGGGAGATTCTTACTGGCTGTATAACTTTTATTGGGAAAGGGAAGAGGTTCCGTTCAATTATTTGTTCGTGGGAGATCCAGACATATATCATCAGGATGGTACATCCGGTAACTATGCGATTAGCGTCTATTCATCGGATGGCGGAACGCTGTTGAAGGATTGGGCGCTTGATGACGCGCATAGAGCCGGAAGGTTCTATGGTGAGAGCAATTGGATTAAGTCTGTTGAACTCCAATCGGATGGCACGACTCAGAAAAAGTGGGTGTTTGAACTGACTGAGGATGATCTTAAAGAAGATGTCTCCTCCGGTAGCGGCGAATCCGGCGAAAGTAGGTAAAATAGTTCTATACATTTGATTACCAATGATGTATAGAGGAAGAAAGTTGATACTAAAGTAGGAGAGTAGAAACCTTGTTCCGAAATTTACAGGCAAACAATAAGCCTGTTAAGGAGCAGGGTTTCATTATGTACTCAATCATTGACTATCTTCACAACGGATGTCTGTACCTACACAATCTGGCATTTCCCAAGCGGAAAAGATTAAGCCAACGGATGATATATTCAACGACAAGGTTATGAGGGTCGTGCGTGAGCTTAAGGACGAGGTGCCTATCTCATTGATGTTCTGTCTCTCGCCTTGGAACAATTTCGAGGATATGAGGTTTGTGATAGATGTGGCGAAGCGTCTGCCGGTGTTCTATAGGGAAGAGTCCATGAATGAATATTTCGCCGCGACGGACTGTGATGCTTCCGAGGAGAATCTGGCGCTGATCACAGGGAACGACAAGGCCTCCGAGGCGGCATATTCAAGAAGGCTGGAACGGCTGATCGTGTCGATGCTTTACAGTACGGGGATGCGCCGGGCGGAGCTGATAGGGCTTAGGATCGGAGATGTGGATTTCGCCCGCGGGACGATGACCGTGAGGGGAAAAGGCGACAAAGTGAGAGAAATTCCGCTTGTTTCTTCGCTTTGTAAGGAAATTTCATTATATTTACAAGCAGTTGAAACGATGGTTGGTCGCGAAAGATCGGCAAGCGAGCCACTGGCGGTCACCGGCAAGGGCCTGAAACTCTATCCGGTTTTCATAGACAGGGCGATAAAAAGAGCGCTTTGGCGGGTCGGAAGCATCACCGGGAGAAAGTCTCCACACGTGTTGAGGCATTCCTTGGCCACGGAACTGCTGGACGAGGGGGCGGATCTCAATTCGATAAAGGAGCTTCTGGGACATTCCTCGCTCGCGGCGACGCAGGTCTATACGCACAACACCATCGAGAAACTGAAAAAAGTTTATGTTAACGCCCACCCAAGGGCAAAAAGCGGAGGTAAAAATGGAGATTAGAGTATAATCCCTGAAGTTCGACGCGGATCAGAAACTGCTCGACTATGTAGAGAAGAAGGTCTCGAGACTTTCCAGATTCAGCGACCATCTTGACGATGTTGAAGTGACTTTATCTTTGCTCAAGGAGCCTGACAACAAGAATGTCAGGATCCAGTCCAGGGCCTACGGCCAGGATCTTGTCATCGAGAGGAACTCGACATCGTTCGAGGACGCGGTGAGCGCCGCCGTCGATCTGATGAAGGAGAAGATCGTAAGGACAAAAGAAAAGAAATTTGACGCATAGGATGAAAAAGAGATCGATCTTGAGTCTGATAGCCGTGGCAGGCATCGCCGCCGCGTGTGGTCAGCAAAGAGGTGTTGGAAGACAGGCCGCCGGAAATGGCGGGCCTGTCTTTCTTGATGAGACGAGAACAATCGAGGAGAGGGTGGAGGACGCTCTCTCAAGGATGACAACAGAGGAAAAAGTGGCTGTGCTGCACGCCCAGTCCAAGTTCAGCTCGGCCGGAGTGCCGAGGCTCGGCATCCCTGAGATCTGGACTTCCGACGGCCCTCACGGAATCCGTCCGGAGGTGCTTTGGGACAAATGGAGTCAGGCCGGGTGGACAAGTGATTCCTGCACGGCGTTCCCGGCGTTGACCGCGCTGGCTGCCACTTGGAATCCTGAGATGTCGGCTCTTTACGGAAAGAGCATCGGCGAGGAGGCCCGCTACCGCAGGAAGGACGTGCTTCTGGGACCTGGCGTGAACATCTGCAGAACCCCTCTCAACGGGCGCAGTTTTGAATATATGGGTGAGGATCCTTACCTTTCAGGCCGCATGGTCGTGCCTTATGTCAAGGGTGTGCAGAGCAACGGCGTGGCTGCCTGCGTGAAGCATTTCGCGCTGAACAATCAGGAATATAACCGCTTCACCACCAATGTGACAGTTGATGACAGGACTCTCTATGAGATCTATCTTCCGGCCTTCAAGGCAGCCGTCACCGAGGGGAAGGCTTGGGCGATAATGGGTTCCTACAATCTTTACAAGAACCAGTGGTGCTGCCAGAACCAGTACACTTTGAACGACATCCTTAAAGGAGAGTGGGGTTTCGATGGAGTAGTGATCAGTGACTGGGGCGGAGCCCATGACACGGAACAGGCTGTGAATAATGGTCTGGACATGGAATTCGGCACGTTTACCAACGGACTTAGCTGGTCTCTCTCAAACGCTTACGCCAACTACTACCTTTCGGATCCTTTCCTCAAGGGAATCAATGAAGGGAAATATACCATGGATGTGCTTGACAACAAGGTCCGCAGGGTCTTGAGACTTATGTTCCGCACGGTGATGGACAGGAACCGTCCTTTCGGCTCGTTCGTCAGCCCGGAACACATCGCGGCGGCGAGAAAGATCGGCTCGGAGTCCATCGTGCTTCTCAAGAACGATGGCGGCATTCTTCCGATAAAGAACGCGAGGAAGATTCTGGTGGTCGGCGAGAACGCTGTCAAGATGATGACAGTGGGCGGCGGAAGTTCCTCTCTGAAAGTCAAGAACGAGGTTTCCCCGCTGGAGGGAATCAGGGAAAGGTTCGCGGATGCGAAGGTGGTTTACGAGCGTGGTTATGTCGGTGATGCCAGCGGCCAGTTCGACGGGGTGACGACAGGTCAGGATCTTAGCGAGAGCCGTTCGGCGGAGAAACTCATCGCCGATGCGGTGGCAGCCGCCAGGGCTGCGGACATCGTGATCTTCATCGGAGGTCTCAACAAGAGTGACCATCAGGACAGCGAGGGCAACGACAGGGAAAGCTATGATCTTCCATATTCACAGAACGCTGTGATTGAGGCTCTTGCCGCAGCCAATCCGAAACTTGTGGTTGTGAATATCTCCGGAAACGCCGTGGCGATGCCGTGGGCTGACAAGGTTCCGGGAATAGTTCAGGACTGGTATCTTGGGAGCGAGGCCGGACATTCTCTGGCGGACGTGCTTTCAGGCGATGTCAACCCTTCCGGAAAACTACCGTTCACGATCGGGGCCACGCTGGCGGATTATCCTGTTCAGTCTGAAATCCAGTACCCGGGAATCCCTCGCAAGGAGACCGTCAAGATGGGCATCCAGGACAAGATCATCTACGACGAGACCTACACGGAAGGAATATTCGTGGGCTACCGTTGGTTCGAGCATAGCTCCATCAAGCCGACCTTCCCGTTCGGCTACGGACTCAGCTACACCACGTTTGAATATGGCGAGCCTAAGACTTCTGGCTCAATAGAAAAGGGCTTGACCGTCACTGTTCCGGTGAAGAACACCGGCTCTGTGGCCGGTGCTGAGATCGTGCAGATTTATGTCAGCGCTCCGGAAAGCTCAGTCGAGCGTCCGGTAAAGGAACTCAAGGGCTTCGGAAAGATATTCCTTGAACCAGGCAAGTCTGGTGAGGTGAAAGTGACTTTGGACAAGGCGGCCATCAGCTATTTCGACGCTGAAAAGCATGATTGGGCGGCTGAAAAAGGCAACTACAGGATTCTTGTCGGCGCTTCGTCCGAGGATATTCGTAAGACATTGGATTTTAAATACTAACCAGGCCTTGAATGGCGAAAGGAACAGTTGATGCCGGCACCCGTTGCCGTGAGATAATAGTCTCTGTGAGATCAGGGCAGTTCGCCCCCGTCTATCTTCTGATGGGGGACGAACCGTACTACACGGACATGGTCTGCGATGCTGTCATCGAGAACGCTCTTGACGAGGCTTCGCGGGATTTCAACGAGACGATCTGCTACGGGGCGGATGTCGATGCGGACACCGTTATCACAGCTGCCCGCAGGTTTCCGATGATGGCTGAGAGGCAATTGGTTGTGGTGAAGGACGCACAGGCAATGCGTGATCTGGAGAAGTTGGCTGTTTATTGCGAGAAACCTTTGGACTCAACGGTTCTGGTGCTTTTGATGCGCGGGGCTTCAGCTGACAAACGGAAGGCGTTGTACAAGCAGGCCTCCAAGAACGGGATTGTTGTCGAGTCCAATGCATTGAGGGACTACGAGATGCCTTCGTGGATCGCTCAGTATTATTCCGGAAGGGGATTGGCAATTGATCCCGAGGCGGCCGCTCTGTTGGCTGAATCTGCCGGAACGAATCTGAGCCGCATCGTCGTCGAGACCGACAAGATGCTGAAGAATCTCCCGGAGGGAACGAAGCAGATAACTGTCTCGGACATCGAACGGAATGTCGGCATCAGCCGTGAGTTCAGCGTGTTTGAGCTGACCAAGGAACTTTCGGCGAGGAACGGGGCGAAGGCTTTGAGAATAGCCGCGCGCATCGGTGAGGCGGCGAAGTTCGCCATGCCGATGGCGGTAAGCGCCCTTTACACCCATTTCGCCAGAATCCTGAAATACGCCGCGTTGAAGGAAAAGAACCGTTACCCGGACAAGACCGCCGTCGCTGCCGCCCTGCAAGGCGTGAACCCTTACTTTTGGAAGGAATATGACATTGCCGTGGCCAACTACCCGGTCCGCAAGGCGATGGAGGTGATCTCCCTTCTTTGTGAATATGACTACAAAGGCAAAGGAGGAGATGCCGGGGAAGCCACTCCGGGCGAACTGCTCGTTGAATTGACAAGCAAGATTTTAAGTATATGAGTGAGAATATTATCGAGTGCAGGAATGTCTGCAAGAACTTCGGGGAGAAGGTCGCGCTTGACAACGTCAGTGTGAGCGTCCCTAAAGGCGGAATATTCGGTCTGCTGGGGCCTAACGGTGCCGGAAAGACCACGCTGATCCGCATCATTAACCGGATAACTATTCCTAATGGTGGAGAAGTTTTGTTCGACGGTCGTCCGATAACGCAGTCGGATGTCGAAAAGATAGGCTATTTGCCTGAAGAGCGGGGACTCTACCGCAAGATGGAGGTCGGCGACCAGGCAATGTATCTGGCCCAGTTGAAGGGCATGAGCGCAGCCGAGGCCCGCAAGGCGTTGAAGGAATGGTTTGTGCGTTTCGGAATCCAGGACTGGTGGAAGAAGAAGGTCGAGGAACTGTCCAAGGGTATGGCCCAGAAGGTTCAGTTCATCACGACCGTTGTGCACAAGCCGTCACTGATGATTCTGGACGAGCCGTTCTCCGGATTCGACCCGGTGAACGCCGAACTGATCCGCAAGGAGATCCTTCGTTTGAAGGACGAGGGGGCCACAATCATCCTATCGACACATAATATGGAGTCTGTCGAGGAGTTGTGCGACAACATCGCCCTCATCAACAAATCGCATCTTGTGATCACCGGCGGGGTCAATGAGATCCGTCACAAGTACGGCAACAACAACATCGAACTGGTCTATACCGGCGAGGACAGGGTCAAGGATGCCGAAGGAATATTCAAAGTCCTCTCTGACGAGGACAACGCCGGACGGCACACCGCCGTGCTGACTCTCGGGGAGAACGTGTCCTCCAATGACGCGCTCTCTGTCCTGCTCGGTCAGGACATCATCGTCAACTCGTTCAAGGAACTGATCCCGAGGATGAACGACATATTCATAAAACTTGTAACCGAGGAGGCATAGTCATGAATTTCAGAATAATAAAGACTGTCATAGCGAGGGAATATCTCACCCGCGTCAAGAAGAAGTCCTTCATTGTCACCACGATACTTGTGCCGCTGATTTTCGCGGCGACCATGATAATTGTCGGATTGATCATGGCCGGGACGAAGGAAAGGAAGCAGGATGTCGCCGTGGTTGACCGCTCCGGCATCGTGATGAGCCACCTGCAGGACACAGACCGGCTTACGTTCACGGACTATTCCTCCGAGAATCCCGATTCGGTCAAGGCCCGTCTGGACGAGTACGGGAAGGATGTCCTGGTAGTAGTGTCTCCGCTGGATTCCGTCAAGAAGACGGTCTCCGTCCAGACATATTCAAAGGACCCGCTCGGAGTGGAGTTCACCTCGGGGCTTACCGCGAAGGCCAATGACGCGGTAGAGGAGTACCGTGTGCAGCAGTACGGCATCGACAACCTTTCCAAGATTATGGACGAGGTGAAGGCCGATGTCAAGGTGACGGAGTACACGATGGACGAAAAAGGCAACGAGACTGTCTCGGAGTCAGGGATATACATGATCATCTCCATGCTTCTGGGCATCATCATCTGGATGTTCATCATGATGTTCGGCGGGCAGGTGATGTCCAGTGTCATCGAGGAGAAGACCAGCAGGGTGGTCGAGGTGCTGATCTCGTCCGTCAAGGCCATCGACCTGATGTTCGGCAAGATCATCGGCGTGGCTCTTGTGGCGCTGACCCAGTTCTTCCTCTGGATTGTTCTGACCGGCGTGCTGGTCACCGTCGCCACAAGTGTGGTAGGCAAGGACATGCTCACCGGTATGGCCGGCAACCCAGAGATGATGGCCCAGACTATGGGAGTCTCTCCGGATCAGATGCAGGCACTTGGCGGGACAACCGCCACCCTGGGAGCGGCCGCCGACTCGACCGCAGCCGTGGCCGGCGAGCCTGACGAAATGAGCGTCATCATCGGCACGCTCGTGAACATTCCTTGGGTGAAACTGATAGTCTCATTCCTTATCTACTTCATCCTCGGCTACCTGCTCTATGCGTCGATGTTTGCCGCCGTGGGTTCCGCCGTCGAGAATGAAGGCGACTCGCAGCAGCTTCAGATGCCTCTGACCATCCCGTTGATGATCGCTTATTTCATCATTCTGATGGCGTTCCAGAACCCTGACAGCGGAGTGGTTGTGTGGGGTTCGATGATTCCGTTCACCTCGCCGATCGTGATGCTGGCCAGGATCCCTTACGGGGTTCCGATGTGGCAGCTTGTGGTCTCGATCGTCCTGCTCCTTGTGACTTTCTTCGGCTGCGCCTGGCTCTCCGCCAAGATCTACAAGGTGGGAATCCTGATGTTCGGCAAGAAGTCCACGTTCAAGGATCTGTGGAAGTGGCTGAGGATGAAATAGCTTCTTGTCCGTCGCACCGCCGCGGGCAGCCGCGATGATGTGCTACTTTATTAACCATGTTAATATTCACTTATGAGGAAAACACTAATTATGATCATGTTCCTGGCGGGAGGGCTTTGCCTTTGCGCGCAGGAGCGGACAATCACCTGGACGACGGATCCGGTAGACGGCCACCGCACAGGTGTCGTGGCTTCCAACGCATCGAACGTTGAGGAAGCGATGGGTACGGTAAAAGGATGTACCTACTATGCGCCGAACGGCAGGAAGTTCCGCAAGGGGACTGTGAAGAATGTGGCCCGGATAATGCTTGATGCCCAGCCTGCGATGGCAAAGGTCAAGACCGTCATCGGCCATTCGACACGTGAGATGGTGCGCACCTATCCGGAGTGCGAGATCTATGACTGGTACATTGACGAGCTGATTCGCGCGACCGCCGACAGCACCGGCAAGAGGGTGGACATCGGTATCGCCAACAGAGGTGGGGTTAGGATCGACATGCCGGCGGGAGAGGTTCTCTACGATGACATAATGTCGATGTTTCCGTTCCGTAACAACCTCTGCTACGTGGCTTTGCGTGGACGTGACGTGCGCGCGCTGCTGGACCAGATGGCGGCTTCCACGTTCCAGATCGTCGGTGGCGTGAAGGTCGTGGCCAGGAACGGCAAGATTGTCTCGGCCACCATCGGCGGCGAACCGCTGGACGATGACAGGCTCTACGGAGTGGCGACACTCAACTTCCTTCTTGACGGCGGCGACGGCTACAAGGTGGCCAGGAACGCCGAGGAGGTCATAATGTGCAACGGCTACCTCTACGACACGATGCTCGCCTATGTGCAGGGCCTAACCGCCGCCGGGAAGCCTATCGAGTACCAGAACCAGAACTGGATCACAATCCTTGAGGAGGGGGACAGCAAATGAGACGTTTTATTTTAGGAATATGCCTGCTCGCGGCCATCGCTAACATCGACGCCGCGGCCCAGAAGAGACTTACCATACTCCACGTCAATGACACCCACAGCCATCTTGAGCCGGAGCGCTCAGGCGAGCATGAGGGTATGGGTGGAGTGATCGAGCGCGCCGCCTACCGCGACAGTGTCGTGAAGGCTGACGGAAAGAGGAACGTGCTGCTCCTCCATGCCGGCGACTTCGATCAGGGCACGTCCTATTTCTCCGTGCTCGGAGGCGACATCGAGATCGATCTGATCAACGCGATGAAGTACGATTGCGTGACTTTGGGCAACCATGAGTTCGACAACGGTGTGGATGAGCTCGCGCGCCGACTTGCCAAGATCAAGTGTCCTGTGGTCTGCGCCAACTATGATTTCTCGAAAGTGTCTCTGTCTCAGTATGTCAAGCCGTACACTATCCTGAAGAAGGCCGGAATGAGGATCGGCATCATAGGCCTTATGCCGGACATCACCATACTTGTCTCTAAGGAGGTCTCCGACATGATCCCGGGCTATGAGAACTCCGAGGTGGTCAACAAGTGGGCCGAGTACCTGAAGACCGAGAAGAAGTGCGACCTTGTGATCGCCCTCACCCACATCGGTTTCGAGAACGAGCCGTATCTGGATCAGATGCTTGTCCGCCGCACCCGCAACGTGGATCTCGTCGTAGGCGGCCACTCCCACACCTACCTCAAGGCTCCTCACTACGAGAACAACCTTGACGGTGTCCCGGTTCCGATCGTACAAGACGGCGAGTGGGGACTCTATGTCGGCAACATGAAGATTACAAGGTAGTTCCGGATTTCAGAGTAAGAGATGGTGGCTAAGAGGAGACTTTCAGCCACCATCTCTTTTCGGTGCTGGATTAAGAGGAGACTTTCAGCCACTGTCTCTTTTCAGTGCTGGATTAAGAAGAGACTTTCAGCCACCGTCTCTTTTCAGTGCTGGATTAAGAAGCTGTTCTGAATTGTTTGGAATGTTCTTTGAGGTGAAAAAATCTTCAGTTTCATCCCGCTTCTTCAGTCAGACAGCACCGTTATCTTCCTTGGAAGAAGCGGTCGAAACTGAAGTGTTTCACTCTCAACCCGGCGCCCGAGCTGAGGGCAATCGAACTTGTCCGGATTGCCGAGGTGAGCAGCAGGGGAAGAGATTGCTCTTAACCTTCAAACAAACAATTCAAAACAGCTTCTAAGAAAATAAGTAATCCTAAAGAGACTGTGTGAGAGTTTTTGGTACAGGAGAGGCTTGTCTGGTGTACCAAAGTGGCCAGGAGATAGGATTGGTACAGGAGAGGTTTGTCTGGTGTACCAAAGTGGCCAGGAGATAGGATTGGTACAGCTCTTTCCGAAGCGTCGCGGACGGCTCAGGGAATAATATTTCCCTGTTGATGCGAGACTGAAGACCGCCGCGGTCTTGTCCACATAAACATATCCACCTTCGCGGATTTCCGAGAAACTCTGCATTCCTATAGGGTACAACATAGCCAATTCGTTATCTGTCATTCAAAGATAGTAAACATTATCCAAACCACAAATCACGTATCCGTCGGATTGAAGTGGAATTGAAGTGGGATTGCCACGCACAAAGCCCTGCAGGGCCTCATCTATAAACGAGCGTGCAGTTCATCAATCAAGTTATAAGTCGGCCGTAAGGTAGGAATTGTGGACAAGAGCTTCGCCCCGTGCCCTTCAACGGCATCGACAAAGGCCTTGATCTCCGGATAAAAACCTTGGGTGTAGATCTGATTGTTGGTCATGGACGGGATAAAATAGTTGCGGGAGAATAGTTCCACGCTGACCGGTTGATGATGGATAATCTTTTCCAGCGGCACTCCCATAAACGTGCCGCAATGAGGGCGGAAAGTCAACATCTCCATCCCATGCATCTCGTAAGTACCTTTGACAGAGCGCACAACCAGACTTTCCTCGGAGCTGGCCCACGAAGCTGATGTGGACAATTCCAGCATACCACTCACACATCCATGCCTCAGAATCAGCATCATCGTCACTCCTCCGCCTGAAGTCCGTACGGTTTCAAAACCTTGTACCACAGCGTCTCCGAAAAGAAACGACACATAGTCCAACGGATGGATGAACAAATCCGTCAAAGAGTCGCCTTCTGGATAACGCCCGGTGACATAGCGGAGGCTGTAGCTTTTTGCAACATCTTTACGGAGAGCTTTACGTAACGCCTGAGTGACAGGGGAATACCTCTTCTGCATTCCGACGACAGCCGGCACATTCCTCTGATCCGCCAATCTCGTCAAGACATCCAATTCCTCCAAAGTTCCGCACGGTGGCTTCTCGACAAATAAAGCCTTATTTGCCTTCAAAACTTCCGAGGCGATCCCAAAATGCGCAGACGGCGAGGCCGACACGAACACTCCCCTTACAGAATCATCCGACAGGATGTCATCCAAATCTGTCGTTACCGTGATTCCTGAATATTTCCTCTCTATCAACCGAGCCTTCTCCTTCGACCGACAGCAAATGTACTTCAACGGCACGTGAAGATAGTCCAGAACCGGATACAGATTATCCACGCTGTGCCCACCGAAACCCACGAAAGAATATTCATTGACACAGCATTCCTGTAGTCGTCGGCGGCTGCGCATATTTTTGTATCTTTCTATCAACTTTTCAATTTTTTCCATAACCTACATATTCTTCACTCGTTTGAAATAGCGATGATATGTCTCGCCATGCAAGCCGGACCAATTATATTTCCCATAGAAAACCTCAATCAGGCGTTTGGGGAAGATTCTTTCCAAATTCCGCATCAAGATGATGTCATACTTGCGATGGAAATTAATCCAGCAGCCATTGCATCCAGCAGAGTACGCACACTGCAATTTTCGGGCTCTCTTTGAATTGAATATTCCATCCAACGATTCTTTATGAATATTTCCAAGCGTCACTCCGAGATTCTGGCAAAGCGGCACATCACCATTCGAATGGACAACCAATGAACTGAATATACTCTGGCAGCGCAACAGAAGCCGCCCGTTCCGCCACTCATCATAAAGCGCCACGAAATCATAGTTTTCCTCCGTATCGTGAATATTCTCGGGAATTCTCCTAAGATAATCCTCAGCATCAGTCTCCAGCAACTCACCGGTCGTGTCGAAGAACGACATCGTCCCATAGATTCCGACACGGACATCTATCCCGTACTTCTTAGCGACATCAATCACAAACCGCATATCCTCAAAATCATTCCACGGAGACAGGCAGAACATCAACGAGACAGGCACTTCATTCTTCAATCCCTCCACAACCCGGATCACCTTGTCATAGCCATCCCGTCCACGCATCCGCAGATAAGTCTCACGGTTTCCGTCAAGCGACAAGTACAGATGTTTCGGCAGGTATTTCCTGACATATTCAATGACACGCTCGGGAGCAAGTCCGTTGGATAGCAAGGTGTAATTCGGATGATACCGACTGAACCATTCCATAATCTCCGCCGCCTGAGGATGCAGGATGAATTCACCGCCTTCCAGCCCTACAGTGGTATGCCGTGTTACGCACCGACTGGACATAATCCTCTTGATGTCTTCAAGTGAAAGGTTCTCGTCCGGCTTCTTCCAAATCGAGCAATGCCGGCAACGGGATTGACACCGAGTCGTTGAATATATCATCAGCAGGCTCACTTTCTTCCGTCTCGGGAAAAACAGATTGTGAAGGTAAAGACCTCCGTTATAAAGGTAATCGGCAATGGAATACATAGAAGAAACCCTGCTCCTTAACAGGAATGATTATTTCCTGCAAAGTTCGGAACAAGGTTTCTACCATCCTATTTCAGAATCTACTATCTTTTATAATAAATCACAGATTATCAATTAAATAAAGAAAATTTATTTACTTTTCACAATTGCTTCTCTCCTACATCTGAATCAAAAGCCTCATTCCTCAGCATCAGTATCTTTCCGCTCAACATCATTAGATGTGAAGTCATACACCCAGATCCGCTTAATAAAACCATCATACTTGTCCTTCTTATACTTACGCCAATTATTCTCATTAAAGAACCGATTTCCAGCTTCGTCCTTGTCACGGACAAACCATTCCTTCAGAAGACTGCCATCCGATGAGAAGAAGCTGATTTTTCGATCGCCATCCGGTTCAGTGCTCGTCAATAAACCATCGAATACAGGATCCGTATTGATGTAACAATAATAAGTATACAGATGAAGCGAATCTCCCGGCATTACCTTCTCTAACTTAGGCTCCATAAATGTCCAGTCACACCAAATACCAATTGCTTCATTTGTGTCATTCTTGACCCACCATTCTCCTTCATTATCTGCAAAAGAATCGGAAGGGTCACAGGCTATAAAGCAATACATCGCCATAAACGCAAATAAAATCTTTTTCATAATAAAAACAGTTTAAGTCCCATAAATATAGAATCATTCTGGGGAAACGCAAAATATTTCCCCAGAAATCAAAAAAAACAATAATAAACGTTTCATCTTCATACTCATTATGATTATAGTTCATAATGCAAAGTTCCTCAATAAATATCTACTATCATAATAAAAAATCTACATTACATCAACGTATTTTATTAATAATAAGCAAATTGCGTAAAAGCAGATTTACTTTTACGCAATTCAGACCTACTAGTTTGCCATTAAACCTAACATTTAGACTTTTCGGATGATTCAAATAACTGATTAAGCCAATTTGCGAGTTTACCTGAGCTTTGTTCAAGCTTGAGTTTAGATCTGATTTGGCTGCTTATATTATAGGTATTTGACTTATTCACGACCTGACTTAATTCCGATGTCCTAAGGCCCAGCATCAATAAGCAACAGAATCCAACCTCTGAAGCGGTTAAACCAAAACTTTCCAGTTTTAATACAAAAGTTGGATGATATATCGCATATAGCATTCCAATGCTATCCGTTACAACATTTTTATTAGCTGTCAAGTCTTCAAGCTTATCAGCAACTTTAGACAAGGAATCAGGCTTATCTTTGGAAAGGAAAGTCCCTAACGCTATTATTCTTCTGTCCAGTATCTTTAGCGTCTCTTCATCTACATTGGAAATAATTTTAGATTTATAATATTCTTTGGTATTGGTCAAGTATTGGAACTCTTCTTTTAGCTCGTTATACTTTTGCTGCAGTCTTAGCTCTTCAGAATGCTTTTTGCACAGATACAAGGTGATAACGATAACGGAGAATGCAACCACCAATAAAATTATATACAAAGTCAAGTGTTGTCGTCGAATCTGCAGCCTATTCTCGAATTTTTCTTTTACGGAATTCACTTCCTGAGACATTTTTGCCATATCCAAAGAATCACTGATGTTGGAATACCTGGACAAATAATCATAAGCCAATTGATAGTTTCCTAAAGAATAATAAGCATCTGACTTGAGAAGATAGTAAGCCTCATCCGCTGAAAAATCATTGTATTCCGAATATTGATTTAACGAATTTATCGCTGCCGCGTACTCTCCTAATCGCATATATGCTTGAGCGACAAACTCCCAGTTTATTTCGGAAGGATCTTCGGCAACGGCCAGATATTTATCAAGGACAACACATATGCTATCAGGAGATTGTCCGGAATTGACCGACAGGCACAAGTGTAATTTGTTATACCCTAAAAGACTTCTGTGAGATAAGGAATCTTGTGATTTGACTATTGCCAGACAGCTATCGGCATCATTGAAGTTATCCCTGATTATATATGCTCTCGCTTGATCCAACAATGATGACACATAATTATTAATCTTCCCAGCTTTCAAGGAATAAGACTCAACCAGTTCAAGTTCTGAAATCAGATTATCAGAATAATCATATCTATCTGTGAGTATCTGTGATTTAGCGATATGCAATCGCGCTCTATCCTCGGCTGGAATTTTTCCGGATCTGATATGCTCCGCGCAAACCAGACTTTCCATAGCCTTGTCCATCTGACCGGCGTTCTGATAGATGCGGGCCTGGTAGTAATAAGACTTGAACTTGTATGGGGCGTTGCAGCGATGACGATAATAGTTCACGGCAATGTTGATGAGCGAGTCGTCAATCCTGTCGATGTAGTTCTTGTCAAGGGCGATTGATTTAAGGAGAGCATAACGAGCGTTCTGACTTCTGGAATTGAAATGAAGCGAGTCAATCGATTCCAGAATGGCAAGTGCTGAATCCGGACTTGCGGACATACAGGACTCGGCGCGGTCGAGACTTTCATCAACGGCCTGGTTTCGTCCGCAGAAGGTCAGAACGCAGGTCAATATAGAGATAGTTAGTACATTTTTCATTGTTCGGTGTAGTAAATAACACCCAAATATAGAACAAAAAACATTTCCGACAAAAGACAGCAATGCTGAAAGTGTAATCGTAAATGGCAGAAGTAGAAAAACCTTAGCAACAACATTAGTTATCAATTAATTATTCACCTCAAAAGTAGATTCCAGCAATAGAAAAATTAGATTCAATATTCGATGAGTCGTCAGCCTTGCCCCATTGTCCACATATGGTAGAATACACTAATCCACAAAAAATCCAGCTTCAGAATGAACTTAATTCAAACTGAAGCCGGATGTGATTATTGTCACTTCAAAAGCTGAAGGCTACTTCGCTTTCTTAAGGATTATCTCATCTGTGACTCCATTGTTGGCGACAACCTTGAAGGTGTCCTCGTCGGTCTTGAGGCGGACAGCCGGGAAAGTCCATACAACTCCGCTGGATTAAGAAGTAGTTTTGAATTGTTTGAAATGTTCTTTAAGGAGAAAAAATCTTCATTTTCTTCCCGCTTTTTCAGTCAGATCCGACCGCTGTCTTCCTTGGAAGAAGCGGTCGAAACTGAAGTGTTTCACTCTCAACCCGGCGCCCGAGCTGAGGGCAATCGAACTTGTCCGGATTGCCGAGGTGAGCAGCAGGGGAAGAGATTGCTCTTAACCTTCAAACAAACAATTCAAAACAGATTTTAAGAAAAAAAATCCGAGGTTGTCTCGTGAGCGAGACGGCGCATTCTGCTCACGGAAGGGTCTTCCGAGGTTGTCTCGTGAGCGAGACGGCGCATTCTGCTCACGAAAAGGTCTGCCAAGGATGTCTCGTGAG